>WBZO01001246.1_pt1 | contig 41314 bp, 23 predicted proteins | sample 5204261 | NCBI WGS metagenome assembly WBZO01 (sample SAMN12412400, study PRJNA552823) | activated sludge metagenome | isolation source: activated sludge from anammox sidestream of wastewater treatment plant... | place: USA: North Carolina | collected 2017-09
CCGACCTGCTCGCAGTGCAAACGCGCGGCGCGGCACAGTTCGAGAGGATCATTGATCCCGTCGCCCGTGAAAACCGGAATGTTGATCGCCTTGCCGATGACCGCCAACTGGTCGCGCGCCGCCGGACGATAAACGTCAACCGAAAGCAACAGCGGATTGCGATTCTGATTTTTGGCGAGCCAGCGGGCCAGCTTGCCGGTCGAAGTCGTCTTACCTGACCCCTGCAATCCGACGATCATCACCGAGTTCGGCCGGCGCGACGTGAACAGCAACCGGCTGGACGTGCCGCCGAGCATCTCGACCATCTCGTCGTAAACGATCTTGACGACCTGCTGTCCCGGTGAGAGTTGTTGCAGAACTTCCTGTCCGACGGCCTTGCTCTTGACCCGCTCGATGAAGTCTTTGACGACTTTGAAATTGACGTCGGCTTCGAGCAGGGCGATGCGAATCTCGCGCATCGCCAGGTCGAGATGCTCCGCCGACAACCGGCTTTCACCGCGCAGGTCTTTTAAAACTTTCTTGAGCTTATCTGATAACGCCTCGAACATAGATCAACCACATGGACAGCGATTTCGCGGTAAACGCAAAACGCAGAGGATACGGACGCGCGGACAGAGTGTCAAGGAGAGGCGGCATCGCGCGGATGTCTGTCAAGGTGTTGCGCAGCCAGGCTACACATCGCTTCCAGCGCGCCCTCGGTGAAAAGCTCACCGAAAAGAAACCGGGTGTCGCCGAGGCCACGCTGGAAGCGATGCATACCCAGGTTTATCTCCGGTGCCGGGAGCTATCCAATCAGGCTGGCGATCACCGTGAGCAGTTCTTCCGGCTCGACTGGTTTGGACACATGCATATTGAATCCGGCGGAGAGCGCCTGCACACGGTCATCCGTCCGCGCATAAGCCGTCAGCGCCACCGCCGGGAGCCGCGCGCCCGCCGCGTCTCGCCTGCGAACTTCGCGGATCAGATCGTAGCCCGTGCCGCCCGGCATGCCGATATCCGACACCAGCACATCGGGCCGCCAGCCATCGAGCATGCTCAAAGCTTCGGCCATATTGCTCGCCACTCTCACTTCGGCTCCGCGCCCGGCAAGAATCTCCGTCAACAGCGTGAGCGCGTCAGCCTCATCATCCACTACCAGCGCTTTTACGCCGTCCAGACGCGGCGCGTCCTCAGCGATTGAATGGCTGGTTGCGGATCGCAGATTGCGAATTGCGGTTTCCTCTTCATTCCGCATTCCGAGAGCCGCAATCCGCAATGGCAGCCTGACGGTGAAAGTCGCGCCCTGTCCCAGTCCCGCGCTTTCGACCTTGACTTCGCCGCCGTGCAACTCCACCAGACGCCGGACAATCGCCAGTCCCAGCCCCAGACCGCCGTGCCTGCGCTGGATCGAGGTGTCGGCCTGACTGAAGCTGTCGAAAACATGCGGCAGGTATTCCGGCGCAATGCCTTCGCCCGTATCACTGACCTTGATCTCGACGTGCGAATTGACGCGTTCAATCCCCACTTCGACGCGCCCGCCCTTCGGCGTGAACTTGATCGCGTTTGAAAGCAGATTCCAGACCACCTGCTGCAAGCGGTCGGCGTCTCCCAGAACGATTGCGGATTGCGGATTGCGGATTGCGGATTTTTCTCCTTCCCTGCTTTCCCGTCCCCCCAGACCTTCGCTCTCTCCGTCAATCCGCAATTGAACGCCCTTCGTTTCGGCCACAAGCCGGGCGGAGGCGACGGCGGCCTTGACCACTTGCGCCAGGACGACCGGTTGAATCTGGAGTTGCATCCTGCCCGTCACGATGCGCGAAACATCGAGAAGGTCGTCAATCAGGCGGTTCTGCGCCCGCGCGCTGCGCTCGACGGTTTCGAGCGCTTCGGCGGCCTTGTCAGGCTTGAGCCTGCCTGAACGCAACATCACCGTCCAGCCCAGGATGGCGTTGAGCGGCGTGCGTAGTTCGTGCGAGACGGTCGCCAGAAATTCGTCCTTCAACCGATTGGCGGCCTCGGCCTGCTGGCGCGCCTGGCGTTCCAATTCGATCATCCGCTTCTCTTCGGTGATGTCCTGCGCTTCGATCACCGTCCCAACGGGCTTGCCGCCTTTGAAGATCGGGCGGGCGGCGCAGCGCACCGGATAAAAATGGCCATCCTTGTGGATAAACGTGTCTTCATAACCGACGACCGCTTCATGCAAAGGCAGCGCGCGGTCGAGCGGGCATTCGTCAATCGGGAATGGCGCGCCGTCCGGATGCGTGTGATGGATTTTGTAATGCAGAACCTCGCCGATCAGTTCTTCGGGTTTGAAGCCCGTGACGCGTTCGGTGGCGGGGTTGGCGAACGTACAGCGCCCTTCAGCATCCGCCATGATAAGACACGATTGCGTGTTATCGGTGATCGTGCTCGTCAAATCCAATTGGTAGCGCAGGGCCTCTTCAGCGCGTTTGCGATCAATACCGAAGGCAAGCTGGCGGGCGATGGTCAGACTGAGTTCGAGTTCGTCATCGTTGAAAACGTGCGGCGCGTTGAAATACGTCATGAACTTGCCGATGAGCTTTCCATTGGCGACCAGCGGAATGAACGCGAGCGCGCCGATGCCTTCTCCTTTCACGACGGCTTTGAGCGAGGCGCTTATTTCAGCCGCGTCAATGTCGTTGATGCAAATCGGCTCCGGATTTTTTTCGTCTGCTGTCCAGGGCGAATGGCCCTCGACGGCTTTGCGATAATCGTCGGACAACCCACGCCAGCCGGCGAACCGCATCACGCCCGCGTCGTCGAAGAGTAAAATCGAAGCGCGGTCGCACTCCAACGCGCTGAGAATCGCATCCAGCGCCGCATTGCATACGTCGTCGAGCGATTGGGCGTGGTGCAATTGATCCGCCAGTTGATACAACGCCTGCTGTTGTCGCGCGTTTTCGGCTAACTCCTGCTCGGCCTGTTTGCGTTCGGTGATGTCCTCGACGACCGCGATGAAATATTTCGACGCGCTCGTCGTATCGGGCGCCAGCGCGACGGTGAGGCTCACCCAGACGATGGAGCCGTCCTTGCGGATGTAACGCTTGTCCATCGAGTAACTGGAAATCTCGCCCGCGAGGACTTTCCGCGTCAGGTCAAGATCGTCCGCAAGATCATCCGGGTGTGTGATGTCCTGGAAAGCGCAGGCGAGCAGTTCCTCCTGCGTATAGCCTACGATCTCACAGAGGCGTTGATTGACGAGCAGCCATCTTCCGTCCGGCGCGACGTGCGCGATGCCAGCCGCCGACAGTTCAAAGGTAGCGCGGAACCGCTCTTCCGCTTCGCGCAGGAGTTTCTCCGCCCGCTTGCGATCAGTGATGTCACGGGAGATTTTCGACGCGCCGATGATCCTGCCTGCTTTGTCCCGAAGCGACGAGACCGTCAACGAGATTTCGACGAGACTCCCTTCCTTGCAGCGACGCACGGTTTCGTAATGCTCGATCTGTTCCCCGCGCTGAATACTTCCCAGAATCCGCGCCTCTTCATCCGCGCGATCCGGTGGTATCAATTTCATAATGGGCTTTCCGATGATCTCGTCAGCCGTATAGCCGAGCAGCTTCTCCGCGCCCTTGTTCCAACTCGTGATAACGCCGATCAAATCCGTGCTGATGATGGCGTCGTCCGAAGATTCGACAATTGTCGCCAGACGCCCCATGACCTTTTCCGCCTGTCTGCGTTCGGTGATGTCGCGGAAAATGAGCACGGCGCCAATGATCTCGTCCGTCTCATCGCGGATCGGCGCGCCGCTGTCGTCAATCGGTGTTTCGCGCCCGTCCCGCGCGATCAAAACCGTGTGGTTGGCAAGTCCGACAGTCATGCCCTCGCGGATAACTTTTGTCACCGGGTTTTCGACTTCGGCGCGCGTATGTTCGTTGACGATGTGAAACACTTCGGAGAGCGCGCGGCCTTCGGCTTCGGACTGCGGCCAGCCGGTCAAACTTTCCGCGACGTGGTTCATGAAACTGACCCGGCCCGCGGCATCGGTCGAGATCACAGCGTCGCCGATGCTGCGCAATGTGATGCGCAAACGCGCGTCCGCCTCGCGTTCTGAGCCTTCCGCCTCCTCGCGCTCGGCGTCTAACCGGTTGACGATCCGCGCCGCGCGCCAGATGAACAGGCTGAAGAGAAAAACCCCGGCCAGCACGAGCAGTCCCGTGCCGAAAGCGTGCTCGTACAATCCCAGACGTTCGCCCATCAATCGCAACCAGCCGAGCAGTATGAACAACAGGATCGCCTGCGGTAAAATCCGCCGCAGCAACACTCCTCCGGGGCTGGCGCTGGCCAGCATCGCCGCAAACGGGCGGCGCGGGCGCGCAGCGATCAGGCCGACGCACAACACGACAAAGGCCGCCGCTGTGTGCACCGCCATTTCCGTCGCCGAACTGATCCGAATCAGATAAGCGATGTCGTAGACGTAACCGACAAGCGCCGCGAGCGCCACCAGCAACGCCGCGAACGTCAGCCCCTGCGCGAGCCGCGCAAGCGAGCGCGAGCGAGCGTTGAGCAACATCAACGCGCCGCCTGTCGCAATGAAACAGAGCGCGGTGTTCGCCCCCATTCGCCCGGGCGATGAGGTCATCACGGCGCCCGGCGCTTCACGGAACAGCGCCTGATCAAGCCCGAAATTCACTCCGAAAAGATACTGGCCGATTGTGAGCAGACCGAGCAGCGTCACGACAGCGGCGCAGACGAGGCTTGCGCGCCGCCGCCACACCGCTGCGTCTTCATCAGTGGAAAGCAGTAAAGCCGCGCCCGCCAGCGCTATGCCCAACGCCGTGTTGGCCTTCATCGAAGAAAGCCCCGGCAGCAGGCTCTTGAGCGCGTCAACATCGAACAACCATCCCGCCAGCCCGGCCGCGCCAATCAGAATCACGATCAGTCCGGACGCCCACGCCGCCGATCTGAAACGAGCGAGTTGTGTGGGGTTGTAATCAGTCATATCGTTTTCGTCGGCAAGCTATTATTCAATCAACATATCACAACGCGGTTATCCACACGCCGGAGCGCGGGATTAATATCCGGAAAGCAACATCCGCTGGCGCTCTGACAGCTTCGCCGCAGCTTTCAATTTCATTCCGCCGCGCCCCGTTGCGCTCCATTCCGCCACAAGCCCGTAACGTTTGACGCGTTCGTTCAGGTTAATCTCGCGCAGGCTCTCGATGTCGTCGTGGATCAAATCTGAAATGGGGCGCGAGAAGTCGCCGGACCTGCGCATCTCATCCAACACCTCGCGGTTGCCGATCTCGCGCCCGCGCGCGGCGTATCCCTGATACAGCGCGCGCATTACATCCGTCAGGTTGCGCTTCCCTCTGCTCTGCCACCGCAGTTCTAAGTCGTAGAGCGCCGCAACCAGCATGCCTTTGCGATAGACCAGATCGTAATTCGCGGCGTTAGCGAATTTTTCAGGTGAAACCTCGATGAGTGAAACTTGATTGCGCAATGGATTGAACCAGTAAGCTTCATATTCCGCTCCGATGGCGTCCAGATATTCGCGCTGACCGATCAGCCGCAACCGCAAGAGCGTGATGAGCGCGATGTATCGAGTGAAGCCTTCCCAGAACCAGTCGAAATTTTCCCGAATCCGGAAGGCGTTAGGCAAGTAGAAGTGAAACATCTCGTGCGCCACGTGCCGTCGGTAATGCGCGAACGTTGCCGCCGCGTCGTTGTTCGGGTTCAGCATCAACACGGCTGTGCGGCCCAGCGTGATCGCGCTCGAACGCAAGCCAGTCAAAGGTTGCGGAAAAGGCGCGAGCGTGATCAGAGAATTCCCCGCCGCTCCGCCGATCATCCCGGCCTGTTCCCGCGCGGCGGCTTCGGCGAATTTGAAAACCTCTTCATCGCTGAAAGCCCAATCGCCCGCAACCGCCATGCGCAAACTCATCGTCCCAACCGTCGCCGTCTTTTCGCGCAATCGTCCGAGAAAGAAGACCGCCCGCTGCGGATCACTGACTTCAAAAAATTCCCCGCTCGCTTTCTCCGTTGTCGCAATCCGCCAGAGTTGCGGCGCGGTGATTTGCAGCCGCGCCCGGTTCGCGGCTTCATCATCCGCCTGATCCGGACACAGGCGCGGCAACAGATCGCCGAGCATCAGGAACCCGGCTTCGGCGCCCAGGCTCGAGACCAGCGCATATTGATCGGGGGCCATCGCGCGGGCCAGCCGCATCTCGTAATTGATTGTTATCTGCCGCTGCCCCGGCGCGTTGAAGTAATACAAACCGCCGCCGCGAATCTCCGGCAACAGAGCGGCGCCTTTGTCGTCTCTGATCTTCAATCCGTAAACGCGTTCGCTCAAACGATCAACGCCCGCGAACTCGTCCGCGAACCGCAGTTGGAACCGCCCCGCCGTCAAAGTGGCGGCGCAGCTTATTGCGAGCGAGCGTTCTTGAGGCGAGATTCGATCAATCCGGCAGCTTAGTTCCGGGATGTGGTTGATCGGAGGCGATTGTCCGAACGCCTGAATGAGTGAGATAAAAAACGCGAGGGCGGCAAAAAGCGGGAGAATAGTCGGGGGAGATTTGATCACGCGATTTCACATGTCTTCAAAACGAAGATTGATTCGATACATCGTGTCAACGATCAACACGGCAATCGGCGGATAAACCAGCGCGTACAGCAGCGCATCGGCGATTGTGGTGTTGCCAATAAGCCGTGAAGAAAAGCTTTCGGTCAATAGTCCGATCAGGACTCCTGCGCCGACCGAAAGCAGATAGCCGATGATGACGAACCCCCAGGCGACGCTGCGCTTGAAACGCTTGCTGGGTTTTCTGGTTGGGCGCGTGATCGAAATTCTGGGCGGCGGGTAAGTGTAATGATCGAAATGTTCCTTGAGGCTGGTGTACAGATGCTTGATTCCGATGGCGAACAGCAGCAGCAGCGCGATAGTCCAAAAAATTCCGGTCGGCTCGAACAGTCCGGGATTCATCGCCACGATGAACGTCGAAACGAACAGAGTAACCGTCGTGTAAACGGCCTTGCCGCGCGCGCGCGTCTCTTCGCGTTCGCGCTGCAACCATTCGTTGACGATGCGGTCGGCGCGTTCCTGATAATAGGCGCGGCGCGCGGCTCTGGCGGCGGCGACGGAGTTGGCCCGGCGCGCGTATGCAGCCGACGAGATGGACCCCGTCCGGTCGTAACTTTTGCGCCGGTCGGGATCAATCAGCGTGTTGTAAGCTTCGTTGATCTGAGCGAATTTTGACGGGGCGGATGGATCACGATTGACGTCGGGATGATATTTGCGCGCCAACCGGCGATAAGCGGATTTGATTTCACTGGAAGTGGCCGTGCGGTTCAGGCCCAGCACGGAGTACAGATCGCCCATCTCTGGTTCACCCGATTCCCGGTTGACGGTTCAAGCGCCCGTGAATAACCGGCGCCGGAAGTTAAAAAACAGGGGATACAAACAAATGCCTTCGCCTGCGAAACGCGGTTATTTTACGCCATCCATAATCAGTTTCAAGCTACAGTTTTTGCAGCGCTCCCAGGCTCATCAAATGCGCGATGGCCCTTCTGATGCATCCATAAATTTCATCTCTTCATCTGAGCGCCCGGCGTCGTTGATTTTTCGTCGCCAATAACGCGCCGTTCGGGTACCATTCGCGCGGCGGACGGAGAATCTAATGCGACATCCGCTAATCATCCCCCTGCTATTCGCCGCCGCGGTTTGGCCATCACAGCTTTGACAACACGACCTGTTTTGAAAATCACCTGGAGCAATCTGCAATGATTACGATTCACGGCATTCGAGCCTTAAACAACACATCAAATTTCAAAACTCGCATCATTTATTCAATCGCCGTCACCCTGGCGCTCGCCGCCCTGTTAGACCTGGCCGGGCGCGTTTTTGTTCCTGGCAGCGCGCGAGCCGCCGTGACAGTTCAAAACAGCGTTCCGGTGACCACTGTCTCCGCCGCCAGCTTCGTGGGATCGCCTGCGACAATCGCCAAAAATTCAATCGTAGCCGCGTTCGGAACTCAGCTTGCCACCGGCGTTCAATCGGCGTCGTCACAACCGTTGCCGACTACGTTGCTGACTACAGCCGTGACGGTCAACGGAACGCCCGCGCCGCTTTTCTTCGTTTCGCCGGGCCAGATCAATTACCTGATTCCGCCGAACGCCGCCGACGGCGACGCGCAGGTCGTCATCACGATGACTGCGGCCAACGGCGACCAGATCGTTTCGCGCGGACAGGTGAAAATAGCGTCTGTCGCTCCGGCCATCTTCACCGCGGGCGCGAATGGATCAGGCGCGCCCGCAGCCGTCACAGGCCGCGTCAACGCAGGCGGCCAGTTCGTCTTCGATCCGACGCCGCCGTTTGAACCCGACCCGCTGCATCCGGGCCAGTTTCGCCCCGCGCCGATTGACGTTGGCTCGGCCAGCCAACCGGCTTTCTTGATACTCTTTTGCACCGGTTCGCTCAACGCGCCCGCGGGTTCGGTGAAAGCTGTGATCGGCGGCGTGGAAGTTCCCGTGACTCCGGTCGCCGCTCCGGGATTCACCGGACTCGATCAGATCAATCTGCAACTTCCGGTTTCGCTCAAAGGTCAGGGGATCGTTGACCTGAGCATTGTCGCCAATGGAATCTCGTCCAATCCGGTGCAAGTCAATCTTGCGGGCAACCCGGCCGCTGGTCTCGCCATTTCCAGTTTTAGCGTCACCGACGGCGCAATCGCCGGACAGACCGTGACCATCAACGGGAGCGGTTTTTCGACCACCGCGAATCAGAACACAGTCCGTTTCGGCGCCGCGCAGGGATCGGTGATCGCAGCCACCGCCACGCAAATGTCCGTGATCGTGCCATTCAACGCCGAATCGGGCCAGGTGGTACTACAAACTCCGCAGGGCGAAACGCGCAGCGCTTCATCCTTCAAGGTTCGCACTTCGATCAGTGGCATCGTGCAATCAACCGGCTCTTCGTCCACTCCGCCGGCGCCGCTCGAAGGCGTGACGATTCGCATCGTCGGCAAAAACATCAGCGTCCGCACCAACCCGCAGGGCGCGTTCGTCATTCCCAACCTCACTCCCGGCATCGAGCAGATCGAAGTTGACGGCGGCACGACCGGGATCAACCCGCCATATCCGCGCGTCACGCTCAAGGCGACGATCCTCGCCGACCGCGACAATCAGTTCGCGCAACCAATCAGCATGCAGCAGATCGTCGGCGGCAACGGCAGCGTGAGCGGCGGATTCGCCAGCGACGATTCATCTTCTGCGGCTTCAGCGGCCGGAAGCCGCGTGTTCGAGACGTTGAGACGCCAGCGACTGGCAGATGCAAATCAACAACCTGCCGCCGCCGGCCTGCTGGCTCAGGGGCCGACAAAATCGGTCGTGATCGCGCATCGCGGCGTGACGCTGGAAATTCCCATCGGCACGATCGTCAAATTTCCCGACGGCAAAACGAACGGCCAGGTGCAACTGACCGTGCTCGAAGGATCGCGGCTGCCGGGCTTCAATCTGCCTACCGGAATCTACTCTTCAACCATCGCGCAGATTACGCCGTTCGGAGCCGAATTCTCTCCGGGCGCTTCTCTGACCTTCCCGAATCCCGATCAGGCGAAGCTTGGGCCGGGCGCGAAGGTTGATCTTTACCGTTTCGATTTTCGAAGCGGATCGTTCATCAAACGCGGGACGGCGACCGTCTCGTCGGATCGCGCGCGCGTGGTTTCGGACGGGCGAGTGGTTGACCTGGCCAGCTACTGGCTGGCCGCCGCTCCGTCGGCTGTGACGACGGTGATTGGGCGAGTCATTGACGCGCTGAGCCTGCCCGTCGTCGGCGCGAAGGTTTCGGTCAACGGGCGTTCGGCCACCAGCGATCACAACGGCGGCTTCTTCATTCCCGACGTCGCCACAGCGGGCGTCACGCAGATTCGGGCCGAAGCCGTGTTGCCGCGACAATGGGGCACTCCGCCGCGTGGGACTTCGGCGTTGACCAACGTCGTGGCCAACGGAATCACGAATGTCGGAACCATCGCGATGAGCAACACCAATCAGATCGGGCTGGTGCTCTCTCCGTTCGCGCTCAATTTCGCGTCGAATTCGCAGCCCGCGAAAATGGATGTGACGCTGACGCAACCCGCGCCGAGCGGCGGCCTGAACGTCGCGTTGATCAGCAGCGACGCGCAGGTGGCGACCGTGCCCGCCAACGTGACGATCCCGGCCAACCAGACCACCGCGTCGTTCAACGTCACGCGAGTCGAACCCGGCATCGCGTTGATCGCCGCAAGCGCCTCGGTTTCCGGCAATGCGCTCACGGCCATCGCTGTCGTCACCGTCGCCGATCTCGCGCCCCAATTGGCCAGTGTGACGCCAGGCTCCGCTCCGCCAGGAGCGAAGATCACGATCAGCGGCTCCGGCTTTAGCCTCGTTCCCGACAACAACATCGTCGGCTTCGTTCGCAACAACGCGTTCGTCGCAATCCTCGATTCCGACGAGAACGAGATTGTCCTCGATGCGACGGGCAAGCCGGCGCTGCGCGTGGAAGTTCCCGAAATCGCTCCCGGCGCTGCGCAAATCGTCACCGCCACGATTGACGATTTCACCGGCGTGATTTCGGACACCAGCGCGCCGCTCAAATTCACCGTCGAGCAAACGGGACTCGTCGCGCCAACGCTGGCCAGCGTCGCCCCGGCGCAAGGCAAACCGCGCGACCAGATCGCAATCAATGGCAGCGGCTTCAGCGCGAACGCCGCCGAAAATCTGGTGATCTTCCGCCAGGGTTTCATCGAAGCTCAGGCCCGCATCATCAGATCGAGCGCGACACAGCTCTTCGTCGAAGTCCCTTCGTCAGGCATCAGCAAAGGCCCCGCGACCATCGTCGCCCGCCGCGTCCTGCAAACCGGAGGAAGGAGCGGCCTGTCGAACGCTCTCGACTTTACGATCACTGAAAACCCCGGAGCGCCTGTCAAACCGACGCTGGCTTCAGTCAACGTGATCGGCGGAAGCACAAGAGGCCGCGACGGCGATCCGATTCTCGCGACGGGAACCGGATTCGGCAAAAGCTTCTTCGACGTGAAAATCGGCGGCGCGGGAAACGATGAACCGCTGATTTCGATCCTGCTGTTTTATCAGAACAATCAACTGGTCAATTTCGCGATCCCCCTGACCGCCGTTGGCGGAACGCAGATCACGTCGGTCATCCCAACCGGATTGAGTCAGGGCGCCGCGCAAATAACAACCGTCACCTTCGATCTGGAAAATGGTTTGATCAGCGAAGAAAGCAACGCCATCAATTTCAGCATCACGACGGGCAGCCTGCGCCGCATTGACGAAGACGAGCCGAATGACGATCTGGACAGGGCGACCGAAGTCACGCTGCAAACCATCGTTGATGGCCGGGCGGCGAAGGGCGATCCCGGCCAGCTCAGAGTCGAGTTCAATGACGGCACGTTTGAGAATCTGCTTGACCTCTTCCTGCTATCGCTGGACAACGCGACGGCGCTCACGTTCACGCTGACGTTCAATCAAACCGCAGACCTCGACCTGTTTGTGTTGAGCGAAGACGCAAACGGCGTCCTACGAGTCGTCGCCTCTTCGAGCAGGAAGACAGGCATAGTTGAACAACTCGCCGGGAGCCTTGCAGCGGGTGATTATTACATCGCGGTGGGAGCGTTCAGCGGGTCAAGCCAGTATGCGCTGGAATTGAGGCAGGGCGTGGCCTCTTCGTTCGGATTCATCGGGCCGGAAACCGGCGACATTCGCTATCCTGTCTTGATAGAAAAGAGAAAGAGATAACGGAAATAACGGAAACAACGGAACAGACGGAAGACCAGAAAAGCCCTTCCGTCTGTCCCGTTCATTCCGTCTTTTCCGTTATCTCACAACACCTGCCAACGGACTGCTTGCGCTGGCGTACAATCGCTTCGCCATCCGCCCCGCCAGGTAAGCCAGCCTTCCCGATTGCACGGCCAGCTTCATCGCTTCGGCCATCTCTCCGGGGTTTTCGGCTTCGGCAATCGCCGTGTTCATCAGAATGCCGTCAACGCCAAGCTCCATCGCGAAACAGGCGTCCGAAGCCGTGCCCACGCCCGCGTCAACGATGATCGGGACTTCGGTGATCTGCTCGCGCATGATCCGCAGGTTGTTCGGGTTCTGAATGCCCAGGCCGGAACCGATGGGCGCAGCCAGCGGCATGACCGCCGCCGCTCCGGCGTCAATCAGCTTTTTGGCCATGATCAGATCGTCGCTGAAATAAGGCAGCGCGGTGAAGCCCTCTTTCACGAGAATTTTCGTCGCTTCGAGCGTGGCTTCGTTGTCGGGAAAGAGAGTCTTCTGGTCACCGATCACTTCGACCTTGATCCAGTCGGACAAGCCGACTTCGCGCGCCAGCCGCGCCGTCCGCACGGCTTCATCAACCGTGTAACAGCCTGCGGTGTTCGGCAGGATCGAGAATTTCTTCAGATCAATGTGATCGAGCAGCGAAGGTTGCGAACGGTCGGTGATGTTCACGCGGCGCACGGCGACGGTGATCATCTCGGCGCCGCTGCGGTTGAACGCGGCGACCATCTCTTCGTTGCTGCGGTATTTGCCGGTGCCGATGATCAGGCGCGAATTGAATTCACGTCCGGCGATAATGAATTTGTCACTCATAAAATTGCTTCCAATGATAGATGTTGGCTTTTTCACTTCCCTGCGGGAAGCCTACTTTCTAAACAATGCTTCTACCTTCAGCTTGATGTTCGCGTCAATCGCCGCGTCGCTCGTCTCGCCCGGAACGCCTTTCAACAGGCGCCAACGTTCAACGTGCTCAATGCTGCCGCCCGGAGCGATGCGCGCCACCGGCCCAAGAGTTTCGACTTCCAGAAAATCCTTGTTGGTGAATGTCTCGAAGTTGCTGCCGCCATCGGCGTATTGCCTGCCCTCTTGGTATTCGATCTCTTTGACGAACAGCACGCCGTTGTTCAGGTACGCGACCCAGCCCTCTTTGTGCGCCAATCCGAGCTTCACCGGCTTCTTCGCGTTCGCGTCCTGCCGCAGCGTAATGTAGCGCGTTCCCCATCGCCAGCGCGGGTCGGCCAGATCGGTGAACGGCCAGACGATCATCGTCTGGTTCGCAACGAAGCCGCGATAATCGGGCTTCTCGCCGGGTTCTATCGAACCTGGATGCGCAATCTTTTCGGGCAACGGAATGATCTCAACTCCGCCCGGCGCCATCATCGTCAAAGCCCAGGGCGCAAGCTCCACGTCCCACATATTCCTATTGCGCAAACGATGAACGACTTTGACGCCTGTGCCCTCGGCGTCGAGCGTTATATCCATCTCTTTTTGAATGCCGGTGTGTGGTTCGACATCCTGAATGACGCGTGCGCCAGCGTCGCCGAGTTTTTCCCATTTGACCGGCGAGTTGTCCAACTCGTAAGTCCGCTTGATCTCTTCAGGCGCGTGCCAGAGGCGGTGACCGCCGCGAATCATCCATTCTTTCTCGCCTGACTTGCCGATCTGTTCGTCGAACTCCTTGAAGACGTTCGCGCCGCCTACGTAGCCGTAGCGAATGACGCGCGGCCCGACATCGAGCGTGACGATCAGTTCGGCCTCGCCGTTTGAAATTTTCAGGTTATTCTTCCAGCCTTTGTACTCGGCCTTTTCAATCGTGGTTTTCATATTTGCGTCGGCGACGGGAATGAAATTGAGAATGAGCGCAGCCAAAAAAGCCAACTGAGCCGTCGCGAACGAATTGAACGACAGACTTCGGCGAGTGGTATTCAACACAGCTTCCTCCTCGTGCGTGATTGGGATTGAACAAATGGTGAAGCGTACTATACCGACAAAACGATAAACGGGGCAATGAAGCCCCGTTCAAGCAGTTTCGAGTTTACCAGTCACGCCGCTCTCAACATCCTCAGCTCAAGCCGCAGCGCCTGTTTGACCTTGTGCGGCAGGATAAGCTCGATCTTTTGGCTTGCCTTTGCACCGTCTTTTTCTGATACTTCGCCCGATTAAACATCATCAGGTCGGCCCCCAAGTTTGTTAATCTCGCAGCGCGAACAACCCTCCGAGGAATGCATGTCCGCCACCAACCATAACGACTCGGTTTCGATTTCCGGCAATCAATCATCACCAGGCCCGGCTCCGGGCGGCAGGCTCAAAGGGCGATATTCGATCGAACGCGAGTTGGGGCGCGGCGGCGTCGGCGTGGTCTTTCTGGCGCGCGACGAACGGCTGCACGGGATGCCGGTCGTGATCAAATTCCTGCTCGACGCGGCGGGACAAAACCAATGGCTGACTGGGAAATTTTCGCAGGAGGCCGAAGCCCTGACGCGCATCAATCATCCCGGCGTTGTGCGCGTCATTGATCGCGACCTCGCGGACGACGGGCGGCCTTTCTTCGTGATGGAGTTCATCAAGGGGCGGCCTTTGCGCGAGGCGATGAATTCCGAGGGATGCGATCTGGCCTTCGTCGCGCGGATCGTGCGGCAGATCGGGAACGCGCTGAGCGCCGCGCACCAGCAGGGCGTTTTTCACCGCGACCTCAAGCCTGAAAACATCATGCTCGAACAACTCGGCGGCGGCGAAGAGCAGATCAAGCTGATTGATTTCGGCATCGCCAAAGTCACCAACCCGCAGGCGGGCAATGAAACCGAAGTGGCCGTCGTCGCAGGCTCGCGGCAATACATCGCGCCCGAACAATTGCTGTCGCAGATGGCTTCGCCGGCGACAGACATCTATGCGCTGGCGATCATTGTTTACGAGATGGTGACCGGGCGATTGCCGTTCAATCCGCAGGCGGAGACTCATTTTCTGGTGATGCAGGAATTGATGCGGCTTCAGCAGGCCGAAAGCTTCGCCAAGCCGCAGAGCTTGCGATCCGATCTGCCCGCAGCCGCGCAGACGCTGCTTATGAACGCGCTCTCGTTCAATCCGCAACAAAGACCGCAGAACGCGCGCGTCTTCGCCGAAGACCTGGCTCAGGCGTTGACGGGCAACATCAAGATCGCCGATGAACGCGAGACCATCGCCGTTCCCGCGCGCGAGATGACCGCCAACGCTAACCGCGCCACGATGCCTGCGCCGCAAATCAAAACGGAAGAGACTCCGGCAAGGGCGACCGATGCAATCGTCGCGCAACCGCCACACGCGAAATCGAAAAGCGGCAAGCTGCCGGTCATTCTGGGCGTTCTGATCATCGCCATCATCGCGGCGGCAATCGCCGTCAAAACGTTGCTTCCTTCCGCCGAATCGAATTCAAAGCCGCCAGTGGTCGAGGCCGCGCGAACGCTCAACTATTCGGTCACGTTGCGCAAAGACCCCGCGCGTTATCCCGACAGCGCGCCGTTTCAGCTTCCCGGCGAAGTGGTCTTTTCGCCCGGCGACCGCATTCACTTTTCTTTCAGCAGCCCGCAATCCGGTTTTCTGTACATCATCAACGAAAGCCCGGCGGCCGCAGGCCAAACTTCGAGCTTCAACATTCTGTTTCCGTCACCCACCGCCAATCAGGGTTCGGCGCAACTCGCCGCAGGCCAGACCGCCCGCATTCCCGATCACGACATCGGCTTCGTTTTCGACAAAGAGCAGGGAGCCGAAAAACTCTGGTTGATCTGGGCGGCGAATGCTGTGACCGAGTTGGAGCCGCTCAAACGCTGGGCCAATCCGCAGGACGCGGGCGAGATCAAAGACGCCGCGCAGGTGGAGAGCCTGCGCGTGTTTCTGGCTGCGCGTTCGGCTGCGCAACCACAGGTCGAGCGGGACGAAACCAATAAGCAGACGACGATCAAAATGAAGGGCGACGTTCTGGTCAAGCTCGTCAACTTGCAACATTATTGAGCCAACAAGATTGCCAACGACATTGGAGGTAGTAAGCCATGTCCGACATCCGATTCAATTTCAAAAAATCCAGTTCTCCAAAATTTTGCCCCTTCCGTTTTCTCGTTTCGCTATTGATCTTCTCGCTCGTCGCGCCTCCGTTCGGATACGCGCAGCAGCGGCCACAGCAACCACCTGCCCCGCAACCGCGAATCCTCGTGCCTGATGATTTGAAGACGAACGCGCCAAAACCTTCGGGGCCGCGCGGATCGCGACCTGAACTGGTTTTGCAGACCGGCGTCACCGCGCCCGCGTTCAACGCCGCATTCAGCCCCGACGGGCGGTTGCTGGCTTCGATGGATTTTATGGGCGGCGCGATCAAATTGTGGGAAGTCGCGTCGGGGCGCGAGCTGCTCGCGATCAACCTGGGCGCGCGGGCGGCGGCGACAAATGCGATCAATTCGGCCTTCGTCTTCAGCGCAGACGGCGCGTCGCTCTTTTCGGTCAGCGCCGGAACGCTCAAACAGTGGGACACGCGAACCGGGCGGCAGATTCGCTCCGCCGATTTGAATCAGGGGAAGGATTTCGGCCTGGCGGATTTCACCGCTGATGGTCGCTTGCTGGCGACGACGACTGAGGCGAGATCGTCGCTGGCCGTGTGGGATGTCGCTACGGGACGAAAGCTTCAGGAGTTGAAGCTGGACGCCAACAACGGCGAACAATTGTTGGCGTTTGCTCTCAGCCACGACGGGAGGACGCTGGCGACCAACATCGAGTCGGAAAGCGGGGCCGCGCGAATGGATGTGTTGACGCTGCGCGATGCGGCCAGCGGGCGCGTCACGCAGACGATCAAAATCTCGGAGCAGAAGATGACGGCGATGGTCGGCGCCTCCACATCGCCGGTTCGCGCCATCAGGTTCAGCCACGATGGCCGCGCCGTAGCCGTCGCATTCAACGACACTTCACAGGTTCTTTCGGGCATGCAGATGCGCCAGACCGGTCGAATGAACAGGATCAGAATGTGGGACGCGTCGAGCGGGCGCGAATTGATTTCGCTCGACGCGGGCGCGCAAAGCTCCAGCGATTTCGGGCCGACGTTGAATTTCGGAACGCCGCATACTTTCGCGTTCAGCAATGACGGCAGGCAATGCGCCGTCGCGAGCGGCAGAACGATCAAGCTCTTCGATCCGGCGACGGGGCGCAATCTGGCGACGATCAGCGGGCACACAGGCGAAGTCGTCGCCGTCAGCTTCGGCGCCGACGGCAAGTCGCTGGCGACGACCAGCCTCGACAGCACGATCAAAATCTGGAACGTGACGGCGGGGCGCGTCGAGTTGGCGCGGACTTTGAGCGGAATGGCCATGCCGGTTGAAAGCGCGGCGTTCAGCCACGACGGGCGCGCGCTGGCCGTCAGCGGCGCGAGCGCGGTCAGCGTCTGGGAACTCAATACTGGCGCGGCGTTGCGCACGATCACGCTGCCGGCGATTCCGCGCGGCGTGGACGATCTGATCAATCCTGCGCGCGGCGTCTTCAGCGCGGGCGGGCAGTTGATCGCGGCTCAGAGCGGCGCAAGCGAAATCAAGTTGTGGGAGACGCGCACCGGACGCGAAGTGAAAAGCTTCCCGCTCGCGCAGGGCAAGAAGTTTGTCGGTGGCGGCGTCAGTCCTGACGGCAAATGGATCGCGCTGGCTGAAGGCCGCGCGGAACCCAATCCGTCTTCAGCCGCTCAACCCGACGCGGCTCAATCCGGCGCGCCTCAATCAGCGCAAGGCTTTCCTCAATTTCCGCCGGCGATGATTCCATCCGATCCGCCCGAATCAACTGGCGATCCGAAAAAAGACGAGAAGGCGCGGCAGAAAGCGGCCAAAGATCAGATGAAAGAGATTCAGAAGCGGCAGCGCGAGATGATGGAGCAAATGGCGCGCGGCGGAAAGAAAGACAAGAAGGGTCAGCCGCAGATGGGAGGCCCAGGAGGCATGGACTTGTCGCAGTTGCAGAAGATGGCTGAGCAGGCGCAGAAGGCCGCCGAAAGCGGCGATCTGGGCAAGGCGATGGAGGTGATATCGCAAGTGACGGGGACTGTCGCTCCGGGTATGCCGGGAATAGCAGCGATGACTCAACCGGGCGTCAACGTCAAACTCTGGAACGTGAACGCCTCGGCTGAGCCGCGCGCGTTGCCCGGCCAGCCGAAATCGTTCTTCGGCAATGCCGGTTCCGCGTTCACGTTCAACAACGACGGCAGTATGCTCGCTTCAGCCGCCGGAGGGCGCTCGATCAAAATCGTCGAAGTGGCCAGCGGGCGCGAACTTTTCACGCTCACGCCTGAACGCAGCCTCTACATTGATTCTCTGGCGTGGAGCGCGGACGGGCGTTTACTCGCGTCATCTCAGTTGGAAACGCGCGCCGGAGTGAATTTCACCAGCCTCGATAACATCGAGAGCTTCACAGGGCTGTTCAATTATTCGATCAAATTGTGGGACGCGGCGGCGGGACGCGAATTGCGAACGCTGGCCGGGCACACGGCCAACATTCGCGCGACGGCGTTCAGCCCCGACGGACGATTGCTGGCTTCGGGCGGAGATGACGCCGTTGTGAAATTGTGGGAGACGGCGACGGGGCGCGAAGTTGCGACGCTCGGCGGACATTCGCTCGGCGTCAAAGCGCTGGCCTTCAGCGCCGACGGACGGCTGCTGGTTTCGGGCAGCGACGATGGCAGCGCGCGTTTGTGGGACGTGTCGCGCGGCGAAGCGTTGGCGACGCTCGTCTCGCTCAACGGCGGCGGCGATTGGCTGGTGGTGACGCCCGATGGATTGTTCGACGGGACGCCGGGCGCGTGGGGACAGATACTCTGGCGATTTTCGCCGAACAACATTTTCGACGTCGCTCCGGTCGAAATCTTCTTCAACGAATTCTTCTATCCGGGATTGCTTGCCGACATCGCTTCGGGCAAACGTCCGCGAGCCGCGCAGGACGTGGCGCAGAAAGACCGGCGACAACCGGTCGTCAACATCACTCGCGCGGCGCAAGTGTCTGGCCGCACAATCAAACTGAAGTTGGACATCAGCGAACCAGCATCGGCGAATCAGGCGACGCCCGCAGGCGCGCGCGACGTGCGGTTGTTCCGCAACGGCACGCTGGTCAGGTTCTGGCGCGGCGACGCGCTGAAAGGTCAGAAGCAGGCTGCGCTCGAAACTGAGATTCCAATCGTCGCCGGAGAGAATCGCCTTGTCGCTTACGCGTTCAACCGCGACGGCGTCAAAAGCTCCGACGCCGTGTTGACCATCACTGGCGACGCGTCGTTGCGGCGCAAAGGCGTGGCCTACGTCATCGCGTGCGGCGTCAATCAATACGCCAACGCGCAATACAATCTGAAATACGCCGTCGCCGACGCCACCTCGTTCGCCGAGGAAGTCCGCGCGCAGCAGATGAAATTGCAGGAATACGAACGCGTCGAGATCATCCCGTTGCTCGACAAAGACGCGACGAAGGCGAACATACTGCTGGCGCTCAAACGATTGTCGAACGCTCAAACGGCATTGCCTGCTGGCGCGCCTCCGTCGCTGTCGAAGATTCAACCGGCGCAACCTGAAGACGCTGTGCTGATCTTTTTCGCCGGGCACGGGACGGCGCAAGGCGCGCGGTTTTACCTTGTCCCGCACGACCTCGGTTACGCGGGCGCGCGCAACGCGATCAACGCCGAAGCCGTGAAAATGATTCTCTCGCGCAGCATCTCCGATCTGGAACTCGAAGCGGCGCTTGAAACGGTTGACGCGGGGCAATTGCTTTTCGTGCTCGACGCGTGCAATTCGGGGCAGGCGCTCGAAGCCGAAGAGAAACGCCGAGGGCCGATGAATTCGTCGGGGCTTGCTCAGTTGGCTTACGAAAAAGGCATGTACATTCTGACCGCCGCGCAGAGCTATCAGGCGGCGCTCGAAGCCGCCGAGCTTGGTCACGGCTATCTGACCTTCGCGCTGATCGAAGACGGATTGAAGAAAGGGCTGGCCGACCGAGACCCGAAAGACGGTCAGGCGCTGGCGCGCGAATGGTTTAACTACGCCACTGAACGCGTGCCGCAGATGCAGGAGCGCGAGATGCAAACAAGATTGCTGCTCGATTTCGCCGAGAACGAAGCGAAGGCCAAAGACCCCAAACAGCGCAACATTCAAAGGCCGCGCGTCTTTTACCGGCGCGAGTTGGAGGCTCGACCGTTCGTCGTCGCAAAGCCATAGGCAAGGGTTCAACACAAAGGGACAAAGCGTCAAAGGGTCGAAGACAAAAATTTACTTTGATCCCTTGTCCCGTTGACCCTTTGCGTTTTCTTGCAGTCTTGAAAGGAAAAGTATGTCAGGCAAAAGGAAATATCGTTGGTTGATCCTGCCGCTGGTTGCGGCGGCCAATTTGTGTCTGATCTTCACTGCCATCGTTCGCGCGCAGGATGAAGACGCGCGGCGGTTGTGGGACGGAGCGTTTCTCAAGAAGCGCGCCGAGGCGAAGACGCCTTCGGCTGATGCGCCCGCTCGCAAAACGATTGGCTACCGGCGCGCCACGCCAAAAAAACCAGCCGCGCAAAACCAGGCTTCGCAAAATCCGGTATCGCAAAACCCGGCTTCACAAAATCAGACTGATGAAAAAGCCGATGGCGAGATGATCGGCTTGACGATCTGGCGGTTGCGGGCCTCGCGCGCCGCCGACGGCAAAGACTCGCGGTTGTTGCTTGAAGACGAATCGAGCAAAGAGACCGAGTGGACGCCGGAGCGCGTCGAAGCCGACACGGTGTTCGCCGCTGGCGACCGCGTCAGGCTGGGCATCGAATCGCCGCGCGACGGATATCTTTACGTCATTGACCGCGAGCAATACGCCGACGGCTCGTTCAGCGATCCTTACCTGATCTTTCCGACGATGCGCAATCGCGACGGCGCCAATTCGGTGGCCGCAGGCAAATTGATTGAATTGCCGGAGCGTTCAGCGTTTCGTTTGAAACCGATGCGAGCCGATTACGCGGGCGAAGTCTTGACCTTGCTGGTCACATCGGAGCCGCTCAAGGACATCAAGATCGGTTCGGGCGCGACAAAACTCGATCCGCAGATGGTCGCGCAGTGGGAATCGCAGTGGGCGGGCGTGGTCGAACGGTTCGAGTTGATAGGCGGCGCGGGTAAGACTTACACCAAAGCCGAAAAAGAAGCCGGGCAGGATGGCGCGCGGATATTGACGCAGGATGACGCGATGCCGCAGACGCTCTATCACGTGATTGTCAAACCCGGCGCGCCGCTGCTAGTGACGGCGCCGCTGCGCATCGGCAAATGACAGGCGGCGTTTCGCCGTTACATTTCAATTGCTGAGAGAGGAAGAGCAAAAAATGCGACAACGATGGAATCTGATACCTCATCAGCATAGAGTTTCCATCATTTCCACTCTAACGAGCTTATCATTCCGGAAGTAACAATTTACTCTGCCAAGGTTGTCCTTCGTAACGAAGCACCAAACAGTTTCGCCGGATTCTTTCGCTTTAGAATTTGGCTCGCCGAACTTCGTTTGCACGTCTCTTACACGTGCGCCGATCCTGACTCCTGACGCCGACCACTTTGGCGATGTAACCACGATTGAATAAACAAATAAGTCGCGCCCCCTGCCATCACCAAGAAGAACTATTTCTAAACCGGGGTAAAAAAGCGTCAAATATGTTTCCGCAGAGTGGCTACAAGCGTGATCTGCCGCAACCTTTCGCTTTTTACTTTGCAAAGGCTTTCCGAGTTTATTGATAACGGTGAAATAAGCCGTTCCAGAACCGATACCATTTACACGAAGGTCAACTTCGCTCAACTTCCTTTGCTCCAAAACAGGAAGTATGAGAAAGGCAAGCAAAACAAAAAACAAAAGCTGCTTCATAAATTTTACGCTGCGGTTTAAGCGAGGATGCCCAACAGCAAAATGTCCTTGCCCTCTTGTTTCCGATCACAATACTTCCGCGATGGCCTCGCATACGTACTCGCTGTTCTTCTCGTTCAACGCTGCCAGACAGACGCGTCCGCTGCCGACGATGTAGATGCCATATTCATTGCGCAGCCGATCCACAGCTTCGCGCGACAAGCCTGAATAGGAGAACATCCCCTGCTGGCGCCTGATGAAGCTGAAGTCCTGTTCGACGCCTTTTTCGCGCAATCGGCGGACAAACAAATCGCGCATTTGATGAATGCGCTCGCGCATCCCGGCAAGTTCGATTTCCCAGTGGGCGCGCAGTTCAGCGTCGGCGAGCACGGCCGCGACTATCTGAGCGCCGTGCGAAGGCGGGTTGGAATAATTGGTGCGAATGACCCGCTTGACCTGGCTGCGGACGCGCGCCGCTTCCTCCTCGCTCGGCGTCACAATCGTCAGCGCCCCGACGCGTTCACGGTACAACGCGAATGATTTCGAGAACGAGTTTGCGATCAGGCAGGGGATGCCAGCCTCGGCGAATGCGCGCACAGCGAACGCGTCAGCGTCAATGCCCTCAGCGAAACCTTGATAAGCGAAATCGAGAAATGGAATCAGGCCGGTTGTCTGGAAGAGGTCTACCACCCGCAACCACTCTTCCTGGCTCAGATCAACTCCGGTCGGGTTGTGGCAGCAGGCGTGCAACACGACGATGCTTTGAGCGGGCAGCGCCTTCAGCGCATTGAGCATCGAGGCGAAATCGAGGCCGTGCGTTTCAGAATCGTAATACGGATAGTTGTTGACTGTGAATCCTGCGGCCTCGAAGAGCGCGCGATGATTCTCCCAACTCGGATCGCTGATCCAGACTTGCGAGGCGGGAAAGAAACGCTTCAGAAAGTCCGCGCCAACTTTGAGCGCGCCGGTTCCGCCGAGAGCTTGCGCGGTCACAGCCCGCGCGCCAGCGATGACCGCCGAGTCCGCGCCGAACAGCAGCGATTGAACCTGTTGATTGAAAGCGTGAATGCCGTCAATCGGCATGTAATTTTTGGTGTCTTCCGTAGCCTGCAACCGCTCCTGGGCTTCACGAACGACTTGCAGGATCGGGACTTTTCCGGCGCCGTCCTGATAGACGCCAACTCCCAGATTCACTTTCTTCGGGTTCGCGTCGTTTTTGAAGGCTTCGGTCAATCCAATGATCGGGTCGGGCGGGGCCATCTCAATCCGCGCGAATGGAGAAACTTGCATTGAAATCACTATTTCCTTTTCGATTGAATTAGCCGCAGCCGATAAATTCGCTGCTTGCGGCCTGCCAACCTTACTGCGTTTCCGGCGGGAGTGTAAAGTTCCTTCCCAGCGACGCGAACGCATCATGACATCGCCCCCTTCACAAATCGCCGATCCTCCGCCGATAATGCGCGCTACTCCCGATCATCAAAAATAGAGGGCGGAAAGCCAGATGAGCGCAAATCACAAAATGGATTTGGAGAAAATCGAAGCCGGCGTGCGGCTGATCCTGGAAGGAATCGGCGAAGACACAGCGCGCCCCGGCATCGTCGAAACGCCTCGCCGCGTAGCCGAGATGTACGAAGAAATTTGCGGCGGCCTGTACGAAGACCCGACCGCCGAAATCAAAGTGATTCCGGCTGAAGCGCACGACGAAATCGTGATGGTCAAAGACATCGCCATCACTTCGATCTGCGAACACCACCTGGTTCCCTTCACCGGCGTTGCGCACATCGCCTACATTCCGAAAGAAGGACGCATCGTCGGTTTGTCGAAACTGGCGCGCATCGCCGACATCTATTCGCGCCGCCCGCAGGTGCAGGAGCGTCTTACAACTCAGATCGCCGAGTTGCTTTATCACGGCGATTTGCAGCCGAAAGGCGTGATGGTCGTGATCGAAGCGGTTCACATGTGCATGACAATGCGCGGCGTGAAGAAGGCCGGCGCGACGACCATCACTTCGGCCGTGCGCGGAGTGTTCCGCAAAGACGAACGCACTCGTATCGAAGCCATGTCGTTTTTGACCGAAAACAGGCGCGGTTGAACGCGCGGGAGCGAATGAATGATAAGCCTTGATGATTCCGATCTGTCGCTGCAAAGAAGAAGATTTCTGTTCGGCGCGGGCGCGCTGGCTGGTTTGGCGATGCTTGATCCGGTTTCAGCCTTCGAGCAAAGCCGGACAGTGAAGTTTACAGCAGACCCGTTCAGCCTCGGCGTCGCTTCGGGCGACCCCTGGCCTGAGAGCGTCGTCTTGTGGACGCGGCTCGCGCCCGATCCGCTCAATGGCGGCGGGGCGCCGCGACAACCCGTGAAGCTGCGCTGGGAAATCGCCAGCGACGACCGGATGCGCAACATCGTCGCAAGCGGCGCAACGACGGCCCGGCCTGAGCTTGGTCATTCAGTCCACGTCGAGGTCTTCGGGTTGCAGCCTGCGCGATGGTACTGGTATCGCTTCACCTCCGGCGGCGCCGCAAGCCCCATCGGACGCACGCGCACGGCCCCGGCCTCGAACGCGCGGATTGATCGTTTCGCCTTCGCGTTCGCCTCCTGCCAGCATTACGAAACGGGCTTCTACACGGCCTACAAACACATGCTCGAAGAAGACCTCGATCTGGTGGTCTTCCTCGGCGATTACATTTACGAAGGCTCGGCGATTCAGGGGCGGCCCCGGACGCACAACGGCCCGGAGCCGAAGACGCTCGCCGAATATCGCAACCGCTATGCGCTCTACAAAAGCGACGCGCTTTTGCAGCGGACGCACGCGGCCTTCCCCTGGATTGTGACCTGGGACGATCACGAAGTCGAAAACAATTACGCCGGAGACGTTGATCAGGACAACGAGCCGCGCGAGAAATTCCTCGCCCGCCGCGCGCAGGCTTATCAGGCTTATTACGAACACATGCCGCTGCGTCCCTCCACGTTCCGCCGCGGACGCTCGGTCGAAATCTACCGCCGGTTTCGCTTCGGCAACCTGATGGAAATGAACGTGCTCGACACCCGCCAATATCGCAGCGACCAGCCCTGCGGCGACGGAGTGAAGCCGCTCTGCCCCCAGGCGCTTGATCCGAAAGCGGCGATAATTGGTGGCAGGCAGGAGCGTTGGCTGACGCAGGGACTCGATCAATCGCGGGCGCGTTGGAACGTCATTGCTCAACAGGTGATGGTCGCGCCGGTAGACGTGAAATCGGGACCTGAGCGCGAATACAGCATGGACAAATGGAGCGGCTACATCGAGGAGCGCAACCGGCTGCTAAGTTTTCTGGCTCGCCGCCGCCCGTCAAATCCCGTAGTGATCACCGGCGACATCCACACCAACTGGGCCGCCGATCTCAAAGCGGATTTCGACAAAGAAAATTCGCCGGTGGTCGGAGCCGAATTCGTCGGGACTTCGATCTCATCGGGCGGCGACGGCGCGGACACGCAGTCGAGCACGGCGCAGCGGCTGGCCGAAAACCCGCACGTCAAATTCTTCAACGCCCAGCGCGGCTACGTGCGCGCGACGCTGACGCCCGAACGGTGGCAAACGGATTATCGAGTCGTCGCCGCCGTCACGCGGCCTGACGCCGAGATCAGCACGCGCGCTTCGTTCGTCGTGGAGAATGGCCAGCCGGGAGTAAAGCGCCTCTGACCTGATGCCGGGATCGTTTCCACACTGCTGATCAATGAGGATGAAGAATGGCGGAAGAACGATTGCAAAAAATCATTGCGGCGGCGGGCATCGCTTCGCGGCGCAAGGCCGAGGAGATGATTGTCGCGGGCGAAGTCGCGGTCAACGGCAAGGTCGTCAAGGAACTCGGCGTGAAGGCCGATCCCGAACGCGATCACATCAAAGTGCGCGGGCGGTTGATCAACGCGAAACTCAAACATCAGGAGAAGATATACATCCTGCTCAACAAACCGCTGGGCGTGTTGACCAGCCGATCCGATCCGAAGAACCGTCCGTTGGTGGTTGATCTGGTCGGGCCGTACCGCGACAAAGTTCATCCGGTAGGGCGTTTGGATTTCAACACCGAAGGATTGTTGCTGCTCACCAACGACGGCGATTTCACGAACCTGATCACGGGCGCGAAGCAGGCGCCCAAAGTTTACGAGGTCAAAGTGAAAGGAAAGCCGAGCGAGTATCAGATAGCGATGCTCGAACGCGGCGTGACGATTGACGGCAAACGAACCGCTCCGGCTGTGATCCGCCTGATCGAAGAGAGCGAGACGAACGCCTGGTATCGGATCACGCTTCACGAAGGCCGCAATCAGCAGATCAGAAAAATGTTCGACCACATCGGCCATTCGGTGATCAAGCTGCGCCGCGTGGCGATTGGATTTCTGAAAAACGAAAGACTGAAGCCGGGCGAGTTCCGATTCCTGAGAGAAGCCGAGGTCAAGAGGTTTTTCAGGCTCGGCAAGAATCGTTGAAGCCCGCCGTCAGCCCGTTGCAGGCGCATCACAAAAATTCGTTTCTTTCCTCACCACCTGGAAGGCTGCGCCGCCGTTACCCCGGAGGTCGCTATGCTCGCGCTGTCAATCAGGACTCCGCGCCGCCATCTCGCCACGCTGGTTTTCTGGATCGTGGGAGGCGCCAATTTCGTCGCCGCGCAGCAACTGCCGCTCAAGAGCTACACCACCTCCGACGGGCTGGCGCACAACAGCGTCAACCGCATCGTCAAAGATTCGCGCGGCTTCCTCTGGTTTTGCACTGAGGAAGGCTTGTCGCGCTTCGACGGCTACACGTTCACCAATTACGGCGTGGAGCAGGGGCTGCCGCACCGCAACGTCTCTGATTTCCTGGAGACGCGCGCGGGCGAGTTATGGGTGGCGACTTATGGCGGCCTGGTCCGCTTCAACCCGCAGGGCGCGCCGGCTCCTCGCGTCGTCTACGCGAACGAAGCGGCTCTACCGGCGCCGATGTTTACGGTGGTCGCCCCCGCAGACGAAGACCGCTATGCCAGGGCCGCCACATCGCTACTTGAATGCCGCGACGGTTCGATCCGGATCGGAACGATGAAGCGCCTTTATCGTCTCGACCGGCGCGGCGGAAGTTTCGAGCTTCACCCCATTGATATTGTGGGCGCGGGCGAAAATCCGAAGCAGATTCACATTCTGGACTTGCTGGAAGACCGCTACGGCTCTTTGTGGATCGCCTCGTTCAATGGCCTGTTTCGCCGATGGCCTGATGGCCGCACAGAGCATTACACAAAGCGCGACGGTCTGCCGGACAACAACATCCATGACCTGCTCGAAGATCGTCAGGGACGACTGTGGGCGGCGACAAGGCTCGGCGGTTTCTTTCGCTTCGCGGCGGACGGTAGCCACGCGCCGCCGGTCGTCGCCGAAGCCTACAATCAGCAGAACGGCTTGACGACCGACTGGGTCTTTCAGCTTTACGAGACCTCAGACCGCGGGTTCTGGATGGCGACTAACAAAGGGCTTGTCGAATTTTTCCCCAACGGCGACGGGCAAGGCCGCCACTTTCGCGCCTACACACGCAGGAACGGCCTGAGCTTTCAGGAGGTCACCGCGCTTGCGGAAGACACGGGCGGTAATCTCTGGCTGGGCACGCTCGCCGCCGGCGCCATGAAGCTGACGCGCAACGGCTTCACGACCTACGGCGCGCAGGAAGGTCTGTTAGCGGTCAACGCGATCTTCGAAGACGCGGCGGGAGGAATCTGTTTCAGGGGCGTAGTTCTTGGCGACCAGCGCGGGAGCGATTTCGACGGCGCGAAGCTGGACTTGTGGCGCGCGGGCGCCGATACGTTCTTTTCACGCTTCGGGCGTTTCGACGGTCAGCGCTTCGACTGGTTCACGCCGGCCATTCCATTTGAATTCGGTTGGGTCCCGGATCAAGCCGCCGTACGAACGCGCGACGGCGAGTGGTGGGTCGGCAGCGGCGCGGGACTCTACCGCTTCCCCGCGTCGGACAGCTTCGCGCGCATCAAGACGGCGCGACCACTCGCCATTTACACCACGCGGGATGGGCTGCCAAATCAACAAGTGGGCCGGGTTTTCGCCGATTCCGGAGGCGCTGTCTGGGTCTCAGGCTTCGGCCTCGCTCGTTGGGAGCGCGCCAGCCAGACTCTGCGCAACCTGACGAACGCGCCGGGACTGCCTTCAGCCAATGACAATGATGCGCGCTCTTTCGGCGAAGACCGCGCCGGCGACGTCTGGATCGGTTTCAATACCGGCGTGGCGCGCTACCGCAATGGGCGTTTCACTTTCTTCACTGCAAGCGAGGGGCTGCCGCCGGGCATGATTGTGAACATCCATTCCGACCGCGCGGGACGGCTCTGGCTCGCCTCGGCGCGGAGCGGGCTGATTCGCGTTGACGACCCCGCGGCGGAGCGGCCTGCTTTCAGAAACTACACAACCGCGCAGGGGCTTTCCGCCAACAGCGCTGAAGTTATTACCGAAGACCTCTACGGCCGCATCTACGTCGCGACGGGGCGCGGTCTCGATCAGCTCAACCCCGAGACGGGCCGCATCAAACACTTCACGACTGCCGACGGCCTGGCGCCCGGCGCCATCATCGCCGCCTTCCGCGACCGGACGGGCGCGCTCTGGTTCGGCACACATCGCGGTTTGTCGCGCTTCGCGCCCGCGCCGATTGAAACCGCGCCGCCGCCGCCGATTCTGATCACGGGTCTGCGTGTCGCGGGCGAACAGCAAGCGGTCTCGGCGCTAGGCGAAACCGACATTGCGCTCGCCGAACTTGAGAGCGACCGGAACCAACTGCAAATTGATTTCGTGGCGCTGGGGTTTGCGCCCGGCGAGGCGCTGCGCTACCAGTACAGGCTGGAAGGCTCGGACGCCGATTGGAGCGCGCTTTCCGTCGAGCGGAGCGTCAATTATGCGAACCTCGCGCCGGGCCGCTACCGCTTTCTCGCGCGGGCAATGAACTCTGACGGAATCGTCAGTTCCAACCCCGCCGCGGTGACGTTCACCATCCTGCGCCCCATCTGGCGCCGCTGGTGGTTTATCGCGCTGGCTACGGCGCTGCTGGGGCTGGCTGTCGCCGCGCTTTATCGCTACCGGGTGGCGCGGCTGATCGAACTCGAACGGGTGCGCACGCGCATCGCCACCGATTTGCACGACGACATCGGCGCGGGCCTTTCGCGCGTCGCCATTCTGAGCGAAGTCGTCAAACAGCAGGTGAGCGGGAAGGCCGAGCAGTCCGTCCCGATGCTCACGGAAATCGCCGATTCGGCGCGCGGCCTGGTCGAAGCCATGCGCGAGATCGTCTGGGCGATTGATCCGCGACGCGACGATCTGAGCGCGGTCGTCTCACGCGTGCGGCAATTCGCCTCCGACGTGCTCGAAGCCAAAGGCGTCAATTGGGATTTCAAAGTCTCGCCTGAATTGGAGCGGATCAAGCTCGACCCTGAGCAACGCCGCCATCTCTTCCTGATTTTCAAGGAAGCCATCAACAACATCGCGCGGCACGCCGGCTGTAAATCTGTTTCCTTGAGCCTCACGCTCGCCCGACAGCAGCTTTGGGGCGAGATTCGCGATGACGGGCAAGGCATCCTCGCGCAAAACGGAACAGGAGAGGCGGAAGACATGACGTTTTCCGCGAACGGGCACGGCCTTGAGAATATGCGTCAACGCGCCTCGCAGGTCGGCGGCCAGGTCTGGATTGATTCAGCGCCGGGCGAAGGAGTGCGCATCAAGCTGATGATCCCGCTCAAAAAAAGGTAGCATAGCTATGCTGTTGCGAGCCGTTGGTAAATCGGCTATAGCCAGGATGGTGGGGCCAAACCCACGAGTAAGCGGATATGGCTACAACAAACATTGACCAACAACCGAATCAGCCCATCCGCGTGGCCATCATCGAAGACGACCGCCCCCTGCGCGATGGCCTTGGGATGCTCATCAACGGCACGCCCGGCTACGCCTGTGTCGGCGCGTTTCGCTCGGTCGAAGACGCGTTGCGGTCAATAGGCGACAACGTCCCGGATGTAATGCTATTGGATATTCAACTGCCAGGAATGTCTGGTTCCGAAGGCGTCAAGGTATTGCAGGAAAAATACCCGCTTCTTGAGATCGTTATGCTCACCGTGCTGGCCGAGCAGGAGAAAGTCTTCGAATCAATCTGGAACGGCGCCTGCGGCTATCTGTTGAAGGAGACGCCGCCAACCAGGCTGCTCGAAGCGATCCGCGAAGCTCACGAGGGCGGCTCGCCGATGTCGCCCGAAATCGCCCGCAAAGTGGTCAAGCTCTTTCAACAAACCGGCCCGCCGGAGAAGTTCGACGATCAACTCACGCCGCAGGAACTGCGCCTGCTCAAACTGCTGGCGCAGGGTTACAGCTACGGGCGCGCCGCCAGCGAACTCAACATCAGCCTCAACACCGTGCGCGATCACATTCGCGGCATCTACGACAAGCTCCACGTCCATTCCAAATCCGAAGCCGTCAGCAAAGCCCTCCGCAATCGGCTTATCTTTTAGCCGCTCAAACAAGCCAGGCATGCGCCGCGCATCCGCAAAAAAACACATAAATATGCTATCCCACCCGCATTGGCGTTGGGGCAAGCTGACGACAAGGAGGAATACCAATGTCTATCAGCAAACGTTTCACCGTCGCGCTGCTCATCGCCCTGCTCACCGCTTTTGCGGCGCGGGCGCAGAATCCGGCTTCCGATAACCAGGCCGCTCAAACATCCGCTCAGGACGTTCGGATCATCATCCAGTCGCGGCAGGCGCTTTTCACTGCGCTGAAAGCCGTCGAGGAGATGCGGCTTCAGGTTTTCAATCAATCGGGCGAAATGGTTTTTGACAGCGGCCCGGTCGCTGCGGGCGAACTCAACTGGCCGCTTCAAAACGCCAGCGGCGAAGCGATCAAGAGCGGGATGTACGCCTACGCGCTCTCGATCAAAATGGTAGGCGAGGCTGAAACCCGCGTGCAGCGCGGCCATTTCATCGTTGATCGCGCCAAAGATCGCGACGGCTCAGACCGCATCTGGGTCACAAGCCAGAGCGACGGCGGCGTCGGAGTTGATCTAACGGTGGCGCGCGACGAAAACACGACCATAGCCGGAACCACTTCGGGCGACAGGCGGCAGGCCGGGCAGCAAGGCGAGCGCGAAGTCGAAACGGACGCTCAAAACAAAACTTCCACAACGGCCGCTGCGGCGGGCACGATTGGAAAGATCGCTAAATTCACTTCGGCGACAGAGGTCGGAGATTCGGTGATCGCCGAACAGAATGGCGCCATCGGCATTGGGACGACGAGTCCCGTGACCACGCTGGATGTCAGGGGCCGCCTCGCGCTCGATCCTGGCCCCGGCATCCCCGTTGTGCTTTTCACAGCGGCCAGCGGCGGAGAGCAAAACAGGTTTCTTGAGCTGATCAACTCTCCCACCACGCGCAGCGCTTCGGGACTCAAGGCCGGCGGCGTTCTGGTGGCCGACGATTACAATTTCGCCCAGCCGGGAAAGAACAATCTGATTGTCAAAGGCGTCATTGGCATTGAGACTCCTAACCCGGAAAGCGAGTTGCACATTCACGGACTCAATCCCTTTATCACCTTCAGCACGGCGGCCGGCGCCAAGGCGTACATCCAAAATGCAGGTGGCAATCTCGTCTTCAAACCTTCCGGGTTCGGCGCTGCCAATGCGGCGATGGTCATTCAACCGAACACCGGCAATGTCGGCATCGGCACGTCGAACCCGGCGACCAGGTTGCAGATCGAGGGCGCGGGGCCTGTTGAAGCGTCAATCAACAGCCAGAACGATCGCGCGGTGCTTTCTTTAGGGAACACGATCGGCCCTTCGCGATATATCTGGACAGTCGAGAGCGGTGTCAGAGGCGTCGCCGGATTGTTCGGTATCTACAACCGCACGACGAACAAAGTAGGACTTGAGATTGACGGCAACCTGATGGTGTATGTGAACGCCTTGCAGATCACGGGCGGAGCGGACATATCTGAAAAATTCGATGTGCAGGCCGAGAAAAGTTCCGCTAGCGCCGATTCGCCTGAGATTCAACCAGGCATGGTCGTCACGATTGATCCTGCCAATCCCGGCAAGCTATGTCTCAGCCGGCGAGCATATGACCGCCGCGTCGCAGGAGTCATCAGCGGCGCAGGTGGCGTTAAACCGGGAATGACTTTGGGACAGGAGGGCACGCTGGCCGACGGCAAACATCCGGTGGCTCTGAGCGGGCGCGTCTACGTTTGGGTTGACGCCACGCGAGCGGCTGTTAAACCCGGCGACCTGCTCACAACCTCATCCACGCCCGGACACGCGATGAAAGCGGTCAATCCATCGAAAGCTCGCGGCGCAATTATCGGCAAGGCGATGACCGGGTTGAAATCAGGCAAAGGGCTGGCGCTCGCGCTGGTGGCGCTCCAGTAAAGCAACGTCCTGCGAGAAAGGAACTGAAGCGATGAACTCTCAATTCGGGCTGAGGCTTGGGCTACTGTTGTCGCTCGCGATTATCGGAATTGCGCCAGTAGCGGCGTTTGCGCAGGGCTGCGACGAGTTGAATGACGCCGGCGCGTTCAATTACCGCAGTTACGGCATTGGCGTACACCGGGATTGCGGCTTCTTCGATCCCATCTGTGAGGCGCTGCGCTTAAAGCAAATCGCCTTGGGGGAGCCGGTTGAAGAATGGATCAGCAAATCGCGTGACGCCGCTGTCATCGCCGGGGTAAGTCCCATGCCGCCTAACATCCGCAATCAAATCGCTCATCTGTTTCCGGCGCCGCTTTTAGACAAGGTTCGCTTCAGGGTAGGCAGCAGCTTTCTCGGAACCCTGGATTGGTTCCGCGAAGAAATGGGCGGAGGCGCGATCACCCTGAACGACGTCATTGTGTTTTTCGATCAGAGCCGAGCGACCAATGTAAAGCTTTGGACGCATGAACTCGAACACGTGCGCCAGTATGATCAATTAGGCCTGGACGGCTTCGCTCAGGCCTATGTAGATCAAACGTGCATCCTGCCGGGGAATACCCCGCTTGGCGGATATGATTCCGGCAGTTGTCAGTTGGAGCGGCGGGCCGAGCGATTATCCAATTTCTGGAATCGGAATGATCTGGCCGCTTATTGCACGTTCTTTTGGCGCTACGTGGACGCGGCTTACAAGGGAGCGAACGGCCCGCCTGACGGCACGGCGCCTCGGCCTTATCCGGATTTGACCACTGGCGTCAGGGCGACCGTGTCGGGCAGCATAATTTGGGTTCAGCCAGGCGCATATTCGTTGGACGGCAATCGGTTCGACAGGCGGATGATGATCCGCGCCCCGCGTGGGGGCGTCACCATCCGCGCGCGTCCGGCTGCGGCCGGAAATGCGCTCGCCTCGCTCTCAGCCGCCAGTTACAACGGCGAATTGGCGCGCGAATCAATCGCGGCGGCCTTCGGCGAAAACCTCGCGTCCGGCGTGGCGGCGGCTGCATCATTGCCTCTGCCCACGACGCTCGCCGGGGCGACAGTGAAGATTATGGGCAGCGATGGCGTCGAACGCGCTGCGCCGCTCTTTTTCGTCTCGCCGGGACAAATCAATTACATGATTCCCGCAGAGACGAGCGCGGGAATCGCGAATATCGCCGTTTACAGTGACAGCGGCAATGTGACCGCCAAAGGCGCGATACCGATCAACGCAGTCGCGCCGGCGCTATTTTCCGCAAACGCCAGCGGACAGGGCGTGGCTGCCGCTGTCGCTTTGCGTGTGCGCGGCGGAGCGCAGACCATCGAGCCGGTGGCGCGCTACGACGCGGCGCAACAGCGTTTCGTCCCCGCGCCGATTGATCTGGGACCGGACGGCGACCAGGTCTTCCTGATCCTCTTCGGCAGCGGCTTCCGCGCGCGCAGCGCGCCCGAAGCTGTCCGGGCGACCATCGGCGACGAGACTGCGGAAGTCCTCTTTGCCGGAGCCGCTCCGGGTTTCGTTGGGCTGGATCAGGCGAACGTCAGATTGCCGCGCAGTTTGGCCGGGAAGGGTGAAGTCAGCGTGCTGCTGACGGCGGATGACAGGTCGGCCAACGCTGTGACCATCAGCATTCGCTGACCGTGACGCGAGGAGGGATGTGGGGTATTTTCCAAATGCCGGACACCATATGACATGGCGTCCGGCATTCAGTTTTTTAAGCCTTGTTGCGGTAAAACGCTCATCTTGACAAGGCATAAACGACGCCTTAGAGTCCTGGCTTCAACCGCAAACATAATTTTCAAACGCTGCACAGGAGTGAATCACCATCGCCTGCCGCTTACTCACCCGCAGACGCGAATAGCAAAAGGAAAACTATGGAGATCGTATTGGCTGAGAGCCTGGGATTTTGCATGGGAGTCAAACGCGCCGTTGATATGGCCTATCGCGCGATTGAGAAAGCCGACGGCCAGCAGGTGGTGACGCTCGGCCCGTTGATCCACAACGCGCAGGAGATCGAACGCATCGAGAAAGACGGCATCAAAACCGCCGATGAAAACTCCATTCCCGAAAACAGCACGGTGATCATTCGCGCGCATGGCGTCACGCCACAGGCGTTGCAATCATTGAAGGCGCGCGGATTGAAGATCATGGACGGCACCTGTCCTTACGTGCATTACTCGCAGCGCAAAGCCCTGGAACTGTACGAGGCCGGCTATACCGTCGTCATCGCTGGCGACAGGAATCATCCTGAAATCCGCGGCATTCTAGGTTACATCAACGATGACGCTTACGTCGTCAAGACGGTCGAGGAAGTCCGAGCCTTGCCAGCTTTGGATCGCGCCGGAATAATTGCCCAAACGACGATCAGTCCGAAGAAGTATCAGGCCATCATTGACGCGCTCGGCGAGAAGGCGCGCGAGGTGAAGGTTTGCGAAACCATCTGCGACGCGACGGAAGAAAACCAGAAAGCGATCCGCGAGCTTTCCGCCGAGGTCGAGATGCTTTACGTCATCGGCGGGCGCCACAGCGCCAACAGCAACAAGCTGGTTGAAACCGCGCGCGAAAAATGTCCGCGCGCGACGCTGATCGAGACCGCCGACGAGATCAATCCCGAGGATTTACGCGGAGTCGGGCGCATTGGAATCGGCGCAGGCGCGTCAACACCTGATTGGATGATCCAAAGCGTCGTCGAACGGCTCAGGGCGATTGCGGAAGGCTGAAGGCAGAAGGCTGAATGATCTTTGTAATTCGGCCTCGGATGCCAGGATGCTCAAACGATTATGTGTGTCGGGCCTAAGATTTATGATTTCAAAAAGCATTCCGCATTCCGCATTCCGCGTTCCGCAATCGGTTCGTTTGGCAAATCCGCGCTGAAGGTTTATCATTCGCTCTCTTTCAACCTGCGCTCTTTCACTTCTACAAAGATTGCAGGCAGCCGAGTCGCTAGTCGCTTCTCGTGTAGTTTTCCCAGGAGGAAGTCCATTTTCAATGTCAACCAACAATCCTAACCAACCCGCGATCGGCGCGGGCGACGCTCAAGACGTGAACAACACTACGGGCGTCGCGATGGCCGAAAGCGCACAACCGGCGCCTGCTGAAGGCGCCGCTTCAGAATCCGCCGCCGCCGCTACTGCTCTTGAGCCGCCAGTCAACAATTCCGCCGATGCTTCCGGCGCTGAAGTCGCCAGCGATGACGCTGATGGCGAATTCAGCATGGAGGATTTCGGTAAGATTCTCGCCGAGCACGAACAATCGCACCGCAGCGAGATCAGCGAAGGTGAAGTCGTCAAAGGGCGCGTCGTCAAGATCACCGAACAGAACGTCATCATTGATGTCGGTTTCAAATCGGAAGGCATCGTCGCGCTCAACGAGTTCAAAGATGGCGAAACAGTCACGGTCAATCCGGGCGATGAAGTTGATGTTTACGTCAAACAGCTCGAAAACTCCGAAGGCTACGTCGAGCTTTCGCGCGCCGACGCTGTGCGCATGCAGTCGTGGGAGCAGATCGAGCAGGCTTACAAGCAGGGCACGAACATCATCGCGCGCGTGACAGACCGGATCAAAGGCGGCCTTCGCGTTGATGTCGGCGGCATTCAGGCTTTTCTGCCTGGCAGTCAGGTTGATGTTCGCCCGGTTCGCAACCTGGACATCTTCAGGAACAAGGAGATCGAGGTCCGCGTTCTCAAAGTCAACAAGAAACGCGGCAATATCGTTCTTTCGCGCAAGGCTGTTCTCGAAGAGATGATCAGCGGCAAGAAGAACGAAACCCTCAAACATCTCGAAGAAGGCATCATCGTCGAAGGCCAGGTCAAGAACATCACCGAATACGGCGCGTTCATTGATCTCGGCGGTCTGGATGGCCTGCTCCACATCACTGACATGTCGTGGGGCCGCATTCAGAATCCGAACGAAATCTTCAAGGTCGGCGAAAACATTCAGGTCAAAGTGCTCAAGTTCGACCGCGACAAGGAGCGCGTCAGCCTGGGTTATAAGCAGTTGATCCCGGACCCCTGGGCGACGACGATCGAACGTTTCCCGATCGGCTCGCGCGTCAAAGGCAAGGTGGTTTCGATCACCGATTACGGCGCATTCATCGAGATCGAGCCGGGCATCGAAGGCCTGGTTCACGTCTCCGAGATGACCTGGTCGAAACGCGTCAAGCACCCGTCGAAACTGCTTTCCGCCGGACAGGAAGTCGAAGCGCAGGTGCTCGAAGTTGATTCGAACAACCGTCGCATCAGCCTCGGCATCAAGCAAATCGAGCCGAATCCCTGGGAGACGCTGCAGGAGCGTTACGGCGTCGGAACCCGCGTCAAGGGCCGCGTCCGCAACCTGACAGACTTCGGCGCGTTCATCGAGATCGAAGACGGCATTGACGGTCTCGTCCACGTCTCCGACATCTCCTGGACCAAGCGGATCAAACATCCGTCGGAAGCGCTCAAGAAGAATCAGGAAGTCGAAGCGGTGATCACCGCGATAGACGTCGAAAATCGCCGCTTGTCGCTCTCGATCAAAGACCTTGAACCGAACGCCTGGGACAAGTTCTTCGACACGCATCGTCTCGGCGATGTGGTGAGCGGCAAAGTCACACGCTTCGCCAACTTCGGCGCGTTCGTCGAGCTTGAAGATGGAATCGAGGGCCTGTGCCACGTCTCCGAATTGTCCGAAGGCCACGTTGAAAAGCCGGAAGACGCGGTGAAGCAGGGACAGGCGCTTCAATTCAAAATCCTCAAGATGGATCGCGAAGCCCGCAAGATCGGCCTTTCGGCGCGCGCTGTCGGCAAAGACGAACCGATTCACGAGACGCGCAATTACACTTCGGGCGATTCCGGTATGGCCAGCCTCTTCGAGGTCGCCGATTTCAACACCGGCTCCGACGACGACGGCTCGAAGAGCTAGGCGTTTTTAAGTCCGATTGTTGGTAGGCAGTAGGCAGTGGGCGTCAGACAGCAGGCGACGGGCGGCGTAATCAATCGCCGCTCGAAGCAGGCTGGCGCAACGCCCACTGTTTACTTTTTGTTCGTCCTTAAGATTCGATCTTGCCGCCTGCTCGCTAAATCAGTTTCTATATGAAAAGAAGTTCTCTCGCCTGGATTTTAGTCATCGGCGCAATCCTCTGCGGCCTGTTCGTCATCAGCCTCTTTGCGATTATGGCGGTGATGTCGGATGGCGGCGGATTTTCAGCCGGCGGCGACCGCATCGCCGTTGTCCCGGTCGAAGGCGTGATTGACGACGGCATGGCGAAGGAGGTCAATCGCCATCTGAAGCAGTACGGCGACGATTCGCGCGTCAAAGCCGTCATCCTTCGCGTTGACAGCCCCGGCGGCGGCGTTTCGGCTTCGCAGGAAATTTACCGCGAAGTCAAACGCATCAAAGAAGACAAGAAAAAGAAAGTCGTCATTTCAATGGGCAGCGTCGCGGCCTCCGGCGGTTACTACATCTCCGCGCCTGCCGACAAAATCTTCGCCAACCCCGGCACCATCACAGGAAGCATCGGCGTGATCGCCGAGTGGCTGAATTACAAGGAACTGGCCGAGTGGGCGAAGTTGAAGCCGGTAACTTTCAAAAGCGGCGAATTTAAAGACACCGGCTCTCCGACGCGCGATCTGACCGACGCCGAAAAGAAATATTTTCAGGCGATGATTGACGAACTTTACGGTCAGTTCGTCGGCGCCGTGACCGAAGGCCGCCAGGGCAAGGGTGAAACGGGAGCCGAGTTGAACAAGGAGCGCGTGATCCAGTTGGCCGACGGACGCGTTTACACCGGCGAAGCCGCCAGGAAGAATGGTCTGGTTGACGAGATTGGCAATTACGAAGACGCAGTAAAAGCGACCGCCAAACTGGTGAACATCAAAGGCGACCCGCAGATCATTACGCCGCCGAAACCGAAAGAAGGGATCACGTTACTCGATCTGTTGCTCGGCGTGACAAAAATCACGAACGTTTCGCCAAGTCAACTACCCGGTCAATTGGTCAACATGGACACGTCGGTCAAATTCAAATATCAGTGGAAGTAATTTATTTGCGCCAATGGCGTCAGACAGCGCATACTACGCGTGCGCGCGCATTCGCGCCGCGAATCATTTTCAATGTTTTATCCTCAGGCATTTGTTCTCAGGCTGTTTGATCCAACTCACCGTCAAACGGAGGAGCAATGACTAAAGCAGAATTGGTGGAAGAAGTCGCCCGTGCAGCCGAGTTGACCAAAAAAGACTCGGAAGTGATTGTCGAAGAGGTCTTCAAAAATATTATTCAAGCGCTCAATCGCGGAGAGAAGATAGAACTGCGCGGCTTCGGAAGTTTCCGCGTGCGCCAACGCGACGCGCGCAGAGGGCGTAATCCAAAAACAGGCGCGCCGGTGGACATCCCCGCCAAACGTGTGCCGTATTTCAAACCCGGCAAAGAACTCAAGGAACTGATCAACGCGCAACTGGGCGGCGACGGATTTGCAGCCGATGTGTTTGATGACGACGATGACGACGAAGCTGACGAAGCCGACAACATGACGGCTGAAGCGGGCGCGGATAGCTGATCATCCCTATTTTCCATTTGCCGTATTACATTTTCCATTTGTCATTGCCAGAGTCGCCAAATGCCGCAATGACAAATGGAAAATGATCTTCTCTCCAACCGTCTCTCATTCCCATCCTGCCACTCGGAGGCGCGTTATGACGTATCAGCCTTCTTTTTTCCACAGAACTTTCCCACAGGTTATTTTTCTGTTTGTTCTGCTGCCGGCTTGCTCAATGATTGCGAGAGCGCAGGGAGGCGCGGGCGGTGGCGCTAATCCGAACAATCCGTCGCGCAGCGCGGGCATCTCGCACACCATACGCGGCAAGATTTTTCTGCCCTCAGGCAATCTGCCCGATCAACGAATGCGCGTCGTGCTGGAACTCAACACGGGCGGAATCGTCGGCGAAGTCTTCTCCGATTCAGTGGGCAATTTTGAATTCCGCTCGCTGCCGAACGGGACATACAAAATCGTGGTTCCATCGGACGGACGCGCCTACGAAGCGAGCCAGGAAACCATTGAGCTTTACGGCAACTTCACTCGTACGGTCACCGCCCAGGTTTACCTCAAGGAAAAAGGCGAAGGGGTCATTGTCAAAACCAAAGAGAAAGTAATTTCAGTCGCAGACCTGCAGCAGGCGCCGAAAGACGCGAAGAAAAATTATGACAATGGATTGAAACGCGTACGCGAAAACAAGCCCGCGGAAGCGGTCGCGCTGTTTCAGGAGGCGATCAGGATATTTCCCGAATATCTGGCCGCGATCAACAAACTCGGCGAGCAGTTGCGGGCGCTGAATAAATCAGCCGAAGCTGAGGCCGCCTTCGAGAAAGCTATCGCCATCAATCCGAAATACGCCCTCCCGCACATCAACCTGGGAATACTGCTGGTTGATCAGAAGCGTTACGACGAAGGTATCGCCTCGCTCGAAAACGGCAACAAGTTGGACGACAGCTTCCCGGTGTCTCACCTCAGGCTGGGCGAGGCATTTATGTCGAAGCAGCCGCCCGATTACGACCGCGCGGAAAAAGAACTGACGCGCGCTCTCGAACTGGGCAAGAGAGATTTCCTACAGGTTCGGAAATACCTGTTCAACCTCAACCTGCGCCAGCAGAAGCTCGATAAGGCCGCCGAGCAGTTGGAAGCGTATTTGAAAGAAGCCCCCGACGCGCCGGACGCCGAAGAGGTTCGGCAAATGCTCGGCAAGGTGAAGAAGATGATGGCGCAGCAGAAAGCGACGACGAAAAATTGACAAAGTGAGCTACAGTTCGCAGATTGGGCGCGGTTATCGTTGGAAAGTCTGGCGCGGGCTTACGGTGATGATGAGCCGGATTATCCTTTGAACTTGATCAAAGAGGCGAATCCCGAATATGAAGGAAGGTGATGTCGTTATCGTGCCGATGCCACAGGCTGATGGCGTGGTCAAGAATCGTCCCGCTATTGTCTTGCGCGAGATGCCGCCTTTTGGCGACGTGCTTGTCTGCGGCGTGAGCACTCAGCTACGGCAAATCACCAAAGGTTTCGACGAGCTGATTTCTCAATCCGCCGCCGATTTCAGCGCCAGCAGTTTGAAAGACGAGTCTCTTACGGCTCACTGCGCTATTTCCGGCTCATCACATAGACCCCGCCAGAAAACGATCCCGCATAAATTTTGCTCGCGTCGAAAGGATCGCTCACCAGCGACCACATCCTCAAGCTCGGCAACTGGCTGATGTCCACTCGTTCCCAGTTCTGCCCGCGATCTTTTGAATGGAAGAGCGTGCCGCGCGATTCGTCGCTCAGGTAGAGTTCGTCCGGATTGGCTGCGCTGATGACTATCGCGCCGACATCAGTGAGCAGCGGCATTCCCCCGCCCCGATTCTCCCAGGTTCGCCCGGCGTCCATTGAGCGGAAGAACCCGTTCGACGCGCCCACGTAAATCGTTTCGGCGTTGCGCGGATCGAAGACGACGCAGCGAACGCGGTGGATTTCTTCATCCAGCGGCATCGGTTTGAAACTCTCGCCGTTGTCCTGCGAGACGAACAGCCCTTCATCCGTCCCGATGAAGATCGAACCGGGCGTATGCGGGTTGGTCACAATCGTGTTGATTTTGAGCTTCGCTGCGACGCCATCGCCCGCCTTGGGAAATTTGATCTCGCGCCAGCCCTTCTTTTCATCCTCCGTGCGGAACAGCCCGTCCCACGTCGAAGCGATCATCCAAACCTGCGGGCCTGACTGGCCTGATTGATTTGATTGAGCCTGCGAATCTCCTTCGCCGCTATTACTCGCCGCAATGAACGGTCTGAGCGGCAAAATTGCGAAGACCTGACTTTGCAGGTCAAGCAGGTCATCGGCTTTCGGCTTCGCCGGAGTTGGAAGTTGCGGTTTCGCCTGTTTCGATTTGGCGACGACCGTCTTTCTGTTACGCGATTTTGCTCCGGCTCGCGCAGGCGCTTTGCGCTTTGGTTTTGACGGAGTTTGGATTGCGGGATCGGCTGGACTCTTCTCCGATGCAGGCGTCTCGCTTTCTTTTTTCACCTGCGCCCAACTGCGCCCGTGATCGTCAGAGCGGAACAGTCCGTGATTGGTTCCAGCGTAAATCGTCGCGGGGTTGGATTCGGATTGATAAATCGAATAAACGTCGCGCACGCCCATGCCGTCCATTGACTGGCTCCACGTAATGCCGCCGTCTTCGCTGATGAACATGCCGCCATTGACGCCGTCGAAGATCACTCCGGCGTAAACCCGCCCGCGCTCCGTCCTGTCGGCCAGCACGGCTCGGACCTGACGATTGATGAATCCCGCATTGCTTGCGTCATAACTTTCG
>WBZO01001248.1_pt1 | contig 41275 bp, 51 predicted proteins | sample 5204261 | NCBI WGS metagenome assembly WBZO01 (sample SAMN12412400, study PRJNA552823) | activated sludge metagenome | isolation source: activated sludge from anammox sidestream of wastewater treatment plant... | place: USA: North Carolina | collected 2017-09
GAACCTAGGGTCTCTACCGCCGGAACACGCCGGGTTAAGACGTTATTCTGAGAGATTCTCCACGCTCCCAGCGCCAGAAATACTGTCAAGACCACGGGGAACTCTTCGGGCAGCACGGCCATGGCGGTGGTTATGCCCGCCAGTACTCCTTGCAGCCAGTTGCCTCTGGTTATGCCATAGGCAACTACTACCAGTAGACACAGGCCCAAACCGAGCAACGCCAGGTTGCGTACCAGCAGGTTGGTCTCTTTCTGAAGCGCTGTCTCCTCGGACTTGACCTGCTGCAGAGCTCTTCCAATCTTGCCGATCTCGGTGTTTATTCCTGTAGCCCTGACCACTGCCGCCCCCTGGCCCTGCACAACCAGGCTTCCAGAGTAGATGAATGGCAGATCATCTCCACCCGGTCGAGCCATCACAGGCGAGTCGGTCTCAGAGCATATCTTCCGGACAGAGACCGATTCGCCTGTAAGAAGCGATTCATCTGCGGAAAGATTGGTGCAGCTCAGCAAAACGGCATCTGCAGGCACACGGTCGCCTTCTGCAAGGACGATCAGATCTCCCGGGACTACATCTCTTCCGGCTATCCGTCTCTGTTCGCCTTCCCGGATTACCAGTGCACGCGGGCTGGACAGGTCCCGCAAGGCCTCCAAGGCCCGCTCTGTCTTGCGTTGCTGATAGAAAGTGATACCCATAACGATCAGGACAGAGCCCATGAGTATCAGGGCCTCTTGAAGATCTCCAAGCAAAAAATAAACCAGCCCGCCCGCTACCAAGAGCAGGAACATAGGCTCCTTGACAACTTCAAAGGCAATAGCAAAGGCGCTGCGGGGTTTGGTTGAGGGTAGCTCGTTGTAGCCTACTTCTTTTAGCAGTTTTGCGGCCTCGGCTTCGGTGAGGCCTCCAGCGGTTTTTATATCAAAATCCTCAGCCAATAACGCAACCTCTTCCTGTACAATAGTCCGGGTATTTTCGTTGTTAACCCTGGGTGAAGAGATAGATATCAATCCATTGGTCTTCGGTTAAGAGATGATCAGCCAGTTGAGGATTCGAGGGCCTTTCAAAGCTCGGGCCATGATTATATGATTCGAGGCATGACTCGGGTTATCAGACCCGATATGCACAAAGGCAAAGATATTGGGTTCGGCTCCTAATGCGGTTTTGAAAGAAGCTAAAATCGATAGAGATTATTGGATCTCCTCGACGGGAGCCAGAGAGGACTTATGCGTCTGCTCATTAACATCGTTCTGATCTTGCTATGATAACTCCCAACGATAGCTTCGTTTATCATACATCCGAATTGCTCATATGGCCGCAGTGCGCGGACGGGCGCTTGCATGCACGCGGGGATGCCCAACGGGGGGCAGGAGGGCGATGGAAGTGCAAAGGTTTTTATCAACACAGCCATAACATATCTGACGGAGGCGTGATCAGTTGGTTTGCTCAGATAACCTGGAGGTCAAAAATTTGATGTCACCTGTCGTTAATCCTGTAAAGGCTAACTCTGAGACAGGCAAAGAGTTCATCGAGGGCATCAGAGAGGGCCTGGAGGATTTTGCTGAGGGCCGCTGTAAGGTCTTCAAGGATGCCGATGAGCTATTGGCCTACCTGCTAAAACCCTGATTTATCCAATTTTGATCCTTTATGGCATTTAGGCCCCTCCTTCCAAGTCATTTTCATAAGCAATTCAAGAAGCTGACGAAAAAGGATGCTGCTTTGGAGCAAAGGTTTGGGAAGAAGATCAAAGCGATATGTGAAAATCCCGAAATAGGAGAACCCAAAAGCCACAACTTGAAGGGCCTTAGAGGCGACCATGTAGATCCTTTTGTGATTATTTACGGCGTATTCGGCGATTTCATCGTTTTTGTACATGTAGACCATCATGATAAAGCGTATGCCGCAGCCTATGAAATAGCAAAAGCTCTTACTGAAGATGAAGGGCTGCTAGCAACACTCACAAAGGTAGGCGTTACCTCTGAAGAGCTTGTGGCCTTTGTAAAATCGATAGGTAAGTAGAGGCGATATCACCTAACTTTTGTTCTCTATACTTCTTGTCATCTGCAAGGTTTATCGGTGAAAACGCTCTGAGGTTGGATTTTTGGGCATCTTCCACAGGGTTGCACATATGGCCGCACGCGGGCGGGCGCTCGTATGCACGGGGGGCTGACACAGGAGGGGGACGGGGCTACAATCCTAATTCAGAAGAACTTGAATATGGCATTGCAGGAGGGCGAAATCCCGCTTTAATGCGATGGGCGTTCTTTCTTCGCCCGATCGAAGATCTCTTCAATGCTCTGCCCTTCGTATATCCTTCTAGAGATTTCGACATAGTCGGTGGGCCCACGGCGAAACATACCCAGAAACTTATGGGCTCTGGCCGGCCCAAGGGCTTGGTAGAGGGCGTCGAGGCCCCTTGCCCTTATCTCAGCGTCGTCCATTTCGCCTACTTCGGACATTATTTCGCCTCACGTCTGATATTATTTAAACATTTGACATGGTCCGGATAGCTGCTAAATGTCAATGATTTGATGCCTCGATATCTTGATAACAAAAGGCCTCAGGTCTACAACCAGCTTGTCCGCATGGCCGCAGCGCGCAGGGGCGGGCGCAAGCATGCACGCGGGCCTGCCTTCCGGGGCCGGAGGGCGACTGTGTGAAGGGCCCAGAGACTTGCGATCTGCGGCCACAGTGGCAGGGGGATGAGAGCCCGGAGATGGGCGAATGTGGGGCGAGCTGGTATGTGCTAGATTATTACTTTTATAATTTAAATCAAGAACTGGCATCTTGGATTCCAAAATAGTTGCTGCATTTCTCTCATTTCCAGAACTCCACCAGCCCTTTTTCTTGATCTCCTCTTCACTCGGCTTCAATGTTAGCCGGCTGATGCTTTGGGTGAGCTGCGCCACGTAGCCTTGATGGAACGAAATCTCATCCTCTTTCAGCTTCATGGTTTCTTCGGCCTATCGCCCTTTTGGTTATATCTTCATGTTGCCCGGAAACACCATCACTGGTTCTTCTTCTTTCCATATATTGTTCCCTCTTTTTTCAAATGCTTCTTTTGCTTCAGCATATCGATGAAGTTTTTTTAGAGCCGCACCTTTATTTTGCCAGTATGCACCCATTGACGGGTCTAGTTCTATTGATTCATTGAAACAGCTTAATGCCTCTTCGTATCGTGTCAGATAATACAACGCTAATCCTTTCATGTTCCAAGCTAAGTGAAACGAAGGATCTTCATCAAGAATATAATCGCAGCACTGAATAGTCTCTTTATATTTATTTTTAAAATATAATTGATCCATGCAATAATAGATATATGCCCCAGAAAGGGTGCGTGTACCTTTCACCTTCAAAAATGCATCCTCAGACTGATATCCCAATGTTTTCCACAAAGGTGTATCAGCATCAAAACTTTCAATTTCAGAGAATGGTTCAAGCAATTCCTTCACCTTTTCTGCCGAAGCTTGCTGCATGGTTGATATTAGATATGCAGGAATAGCGAAGTTCAAATTTTGCCCGTTTTTCATTTGAGAGGAGGCTATTCCAATTACCTCTCCTCTCATATTGAATACAGGCCCGCCGCTTGACCCCGGAGAAATAGGCGCAGTTATCTGTATTGTATTATTCCTGATGGCCGAAACTATGCCTTCTGATACTGTTTTCTCTAATCCAAGTGGCCCACCGATTGTTATTATATCTTGGCCTACCTCGGGGGTTGTCGTATTCACATTCAAGTTAGAAAAACTGTGGTTATCAGCAGATAATGAGATCCTTGCAAGATCATCACTTTTGTTTAGGGCAGTGACATTCCTGACTTGGAATTTTTTTTCGTCAGACGTGGTTACTATGGCTGTGGAATAGCCTCTCATCACATGATAGCAAGTGACAATTCCTCCATCTTTGCTGATAATAAAACCGCTTCCTTGTCCCAATTCATTCCCATTTGAATCATAAGTTTGAATTAGAACCACTCCTGGCATGACTTGTTTTACAAGAGATGAGACTTCTTCAGAAGCAAGGCATACAGTTGTTAGACCTAAGCATATAGCAAAGCTCAAGGTAAGAACTGCTCTGACTTTTCCCATGACATCATATCTCCGTCCAACTGTGTGACCGGTTCGGTGGTTGAATCTATAAATGTTTTCTTCGATTGAAGGTATTATCGTCCTGCCCGTCCAACTATGAGGGGGGGTTAGAAGCCTTTATTTGTCCAGCTCTTGATTTGGTGGGGTGCAGCTCAAGAACCAAGATGTAGTGAACCCCTCCGAGTGGACAATGAGATTAGCAATGCCAACTCATGGAGGGAATCACATGAAAAAGACCGGATTACACCTACGATCGAGAATTCAAGATATCAATAGTAGTCGTGCTTGAGTCCGGCAAACCACTTGCTAAGATCGCCCGCGAGCACGCCATCCATCCAGTCTCCACTGCCGATGCGAGATGAATTGGCCCGAGAAGACCGAAAGAGCACTCATCGCCGGAAATTGTAGTCGGGCTTTCTGTGAGTGCGAGGAGCGCATGTTGCCTGTCATCTTCCAAAAAAGAGTTAAATCCTCTCCGTGCACATAGAGTACTGCATGTTCGCAGAGTACATCCAGGCAGCCTTGAGAAATGCCAAATATGAGCCTCTGGAGGACGGCACCTACATGGCAACAGTTGCGGGTCTCCAGGGTGTGATAGCGGTTGGAGATACAATTGAAGAATGTCGAGACGACCTGATTGGAGCCATCGAAGGCTGGGTGGCATTGGGATTGCGCCTGGGTCATCCGATCCCCCCGATTGATGGCATTGATATAAACGTTTCAGTGGAGCCCGTGCCAATTGTCGAATAAGCTGGTTCCGATCTCCAGGCGCAAACTTCGAAGGTTGGGCGATCTGGGATTCGAGGGGCCTTCAAAGGTTCGGGCCATGATTATATGTTTCCCAAATGATCAAAGAAGACGCTATCCTTGAAGCCATGCCTTGGTTGGCTTGAGCTAGAGAATAAGGAAATCGTGGATCGGTCTAGCTTTTAAATGTCCAAAAATGGGGGGCCAGGGTTGGTATAAAGGAATTGCCTAATCAACCTTGAACGGCTATGCTCATCATTCCGATCACATTATTTCCATTTGAATCCAATATTTTCAGATCCACTTGTTCGAACCGCCCTGGATAATGATCAATAATTTTCTCTGCGGATGAAGCCAGGTTCCAAAGGGAATAGCCAATAGAACCTACTTTGCCATCGCTGTATTCGCTTAATTGACCTGTTATAATGAGTATATCGCCGTCAATTGAAGCTGTGGATTCATCCGTTAACGAACTGCCTGCAAGAACGCCGGAAGCAAATTGCATTATTGCACTATCATCCTCTGCATCTGCGGCTCCTACTGCCAGGATCAGAGCTGCAAATGCCAATGCTAATAACCTCATCTTTTCGATTCCTCCAAAATGTTTATTTGCTCTTGGATTCTCTTTCGGAATGTGAATGGATCTGCAACATTTTTAAATGGAGTAATTCCCCCGCCGGTACCCGATACCATGATTGTGCCATATCCCAATAGTCGCCCTATAATGCCCTGCTCAACATTTATTCTTTCAATTTTATTTACTTGGGTTTCATGGGTTTGGCGTTTGATAACACCTGTCTTCATAACTAACCTTTTATTTGTGATGCCAAATTCTGAAGAGATATAATTTACAATGGCTATTATGAGCCACGGTACAGTTACCATCAAGTTCAATCCGGATAAAAGCGGCAGTAAAATGATGCTTAGGACAACCGGCCAAAAGAAGATAAACCAAGTTAAATTCGTTTTATATGATACCACTTCTCCTTTCATAGAAGAACTCTCAATATAGCCGATGCCAATCCCTCCGTCATTACTATAACATTTGCAGCCACGCTAGCTTAGGCTGATTTGGTTACTCTGAAAATTAGATATTCGCCCGGACCATAGGCAATTTCGCAGTTAATGCCCTCAATCATATATTTGTTATCTGGCATAGTTGCTGAATCACGTATGATTTCCCACTCGGAACGAGTGCAGCCAATGTATTTCTCACCTTTGTCTGTCAAGAGCCAAATCGTGTCGCCTTTTAATGATTGCACCACCTTGATGTCCCTAACGCCTGTCCCAGTCCATTCATGCAATACTGCTTTCATTTCATCATGTTTGCCATATCCATTCATGCAATGCATTCTCCTCTAATACCTGATAGTAGATAATCAACCAGCCTCTTGAAGGTATCGCCTACTATCATGTTGGGATATCCCACAGACTGAATAAGTCTAAAAAGATGAAAGGTTGGATCCTTATTCCAGAAACTTGCGTACTAAGAATACCGTAACTTTTTTTTATCTCCAGCCATGCTTCTATGTGGCAATAAAAGTGATGTAGAAGCCTCCTCTAAGAATGCAAAACCGTTAGCATCTGCATCTAAGAGTATGCGGAGGACGGGAGTCGAACCCGCGAACACCTTCGTGACAGGGTCCTAAGCCCTGCGCCTTTAACCACTTGGCAACCCCCGCGTTCTTCGGCATGCACCCCTTTTTGGGGCTCGGCCACATAAAAGAACTCAGCTCTACTAGAACTTTGCGATCCCCTTTAGGGCCCGCCGCCCGCCCGCGCCCTCCTGGCCGCCGCTATCAGCTCTCTCATCTCCCCAGGGGAGAGATCGTGCCTGTGCTTCTGATCATCCCACTCCCGCCGGAAGGGATAAAAGTACTCGTAAAGCTCCAGAATATCCCGGGACCAGAGAACCGAACCCTCTTCTATCACTGCCATCTTGAGATAAAGCGGCAGGATCTCGAAGATCCTCAGGTCGTACTTCTCGGAACGAAGATGGGAGACGAACTCCCTCCACAGCCCTGCCCTATCCTCTGCCTCCGGGGCCACCAGGCAGAGGTCTATGTCGCTATCCGGCCCGGCATCGCCCCGCGCCCAGGAGCCGTAGAGCAGCACTCCTAAAACCCTCTTCTCCCAGGAGGGCTCTGCCAGAAACTGCAGCTCTTTTCCTAGCCGTTCGGTAACGACCTCTCCAGCCATCCCTCCACCTCCTCTCCGAAGGCGACAATCCCACCCTCCAGATCCTTCATGCTCTGCATGGCCAGGAGATCACTTCTCGTACTGCTTCTCGCCCATCAGCCAGGCCATCACCGCTTTGCTGGTGTGCATCCGGTTCTCCGCCTCATCGAATACCCGGGACCTGGGCCCGTCCATCACCTCATCGGTGATCTCCTGACCTCGGTGGGCAGGCAGGCAGTGCAGGGCAATGGCCTCCTCCCCTGCCAGGTCCATGAGCTGGGAATTGATCTGATACCGGCCGAATACCCTCAGCCGCTCTGCCTCCTCCGCCTCATCCCCCATGGAGACCCAGGTGTCGGTGACCAAAACGTCCGCTCCTCCGGCCGCCTCCTCCGGCTCCTCGACCACCCGCGGGCTTCCGCCCAATGCCCGGGCCTCTTCCAATATCTCGGCCTTTGGCCCATACCCGGGTGGGGAGGCTACAGTGATCTCCATCCTCAGGATGGCCGAGGCCAGAATCAAGGAGTTGCAGACGTTGTTCCCATCCCCAATCCAGCCGATCTGCAGGCCATCCAGAGCCTGGAAGTTCTGGCTCATGGTCTGGAGGTCGGCCAGTATCTGGAGCGGATGCTCCCAGTCGGACAGGGCATTGATCACCGGGACGCTGGCGTGCTCCGCCAGCTGGAGCACAGTGCCGTGAGAGTGGACCCGGGCGGTGATGCCATGCACATATCTGGACAGCACCCGGGCCGTATCGGCTATGGTCTCCCCCCGGCCCAGCTGCAATTCGTTGGCCGATAGGTATAGGGGATGGCCGCCCAGCTCCCAGGCTGCCACCTCCAGGCTGACACGGGTCCTGGTGGAGGGCTTCTCGAAGATCATGGCCAGGCTCTTTCCCTCCAGCGGCTGGCCATGCCGGCCGCGCCTGGCCCGGAAGGCCTCAGCGCTCTGGATCAGCCGCAGTATATCCTCTCCAGAGAGGTCGGCAATGGAGATCAGATTCATGTCAGAATCCTCCTTTCCGGGGCCCTTGCCCTAGGCCCGCAGCCTCTGCAGGATCTCATCCATCTGGGTGATGCTCTCACTGCTGGGGGATATCTGTGCCTGGATCCCCCTGAACCCCGAAGCACCGGCCGGGCAGGACTCATCCCCCTCCAGCTGATTGGACCAGGGGCTTTTTATCATGAACGCCAGACCCGGATGGGGCTTATCGGCAGAAGCTGTGGCATTCAGCACAACCCGGTTCAGCTCGTTTTCCAGCAGAACCTTCCCCCCCTCTGCTATCCCCAGACTGGCCATATCCCCCTTGTCCAGGATGATGCTGGCACTGAGCCGGAGATACTCCTCCGAGTGCAATCCCATCTTTTCCGCCCCGTACTGGAAGATATCCCGGTAGGTGACAACCTTCACATCCACTGCCATTTAAATCGCCTCCATGATCCTGGTCAAAATCTGTTCATCCGCAAGCTGGTTGGTCTTCATTGATGGCTCGAAGGTGATCCGCACCCCATCCGTTCTCAGCGCCGTGCCCTTGGTCTCCAGACCTGATATGGCAGAAGGAATCACCACCCGGGCAACATCTGCGGTCAGGGACCGGCGGGGATCGATGGCGACGATGGGGGCAGCAGCAAAAGCCCTCGCCAGGCCAAGAGGCAGATCCAGCAGGGGATCAGAGCCCAGAACCAAAATGCCGTCCGCCCCCTTCACCGCCTCCACCAGGCTGGGGGCCTCCGCCGCCTCTCCGGAGGCAGTGAACTTGACCCCTTTGACCCTTCCTGTCCGGTCGAACAATAGCTGGCTGTACCCGCGGGAATTGTATTGGCCGGTCATGGGAACCACCTTGAATGTGGTGATCTCATTCAGCCGTCGAACCAACTCCTCGAACCGATCCATCTGATCCTGCAGGGAGACGAGCATAGCCGGACCGGGGAAGATCACCCCGTACTCGGTCTTCTTGATTATGGAGCCAAGCTCAATCATCTTCTTCTTGTCCCCGAACTTGGGGATCTTCCCCTCCAGCACCGCCAGGATCGCCTCCAGGAACTGCAGATCCTCTCCAGGCAAGACCCGATAGGTGGTGTTGGGACAAAGCCGGGCGGTGGGCGACTCCCTCACATCCACCACGATACAGGTCCTCTCCTCCTCGTAGCTCTTCTGCCTTTTCTCGCCTCGGGGGAAATAGGAGAACCGGGACAGATGCCTGGGCTGGGTGCTGGATGGGTCCGAACCCCAGAAGATGGAGGTATCAGCGAAGTTGCGCACATCATCCAGAGTGCAACTGGGAATCTTCCCGGAGAGGATCCTCTCCATGAGCTGCCCCTCGCAATAACTGGAGGGATCATCAACGAACGCCCCGATCTTCGCCGCCAGGGCGAGCCCCACCTCCTGCGCCTCCAGGGTGCAGTTGGACCAGCCGTAGATCACGGGCGCGCTGGCGTTCCTTAAAATCTCCGCCGCCCTTTCTATCGCCTGATCTAAAGAAACCTCACTGCCCTCCACCAGAGGCCCCGTCCTCTCGCTGAATAGGGCCTGATAGTGGGCCTGGCCTTTGCGGCAGAGGTTCCTGGCCTGGGAGACAGACCCAGAGCCAGCGTCCGGAAAAAGTATGTCCTCGCATATGAGCGAGCAGCCTGTACAGGTCTTATAATTGAATTCTGTCATCTGCATCACCTCAGACGAACTCTATGGCCTTGCTCGGACAGGTCGCAGTGCAGGCATTGCACAGAATCTTATTCGGCCCGAAGCGCTTGCATTCTTGCAGGTTATTGGCCACTACCACCCCGTCCTCCACCCGGAGGATGACACGATCCCCCTCCGGACCGAGGCCAGCGCCGACCCTGGTGGGCTCGGCCGCCACATTCACCGGACAGGCGATCACGCAGTTGCCGCAGCCAAAACACTTCTCCGGATGAATGACAAGGCCGGTCTCTGAGGCGCTCTCCAGTGGAGCCACGATCTCCTTCAGCTTGGCGAGCTTCGCCTCATATTTCTTCTCTTCGAATAGAGGAGTGCACTCCTCCAGCTTCTTCTCCCGGCCCAAGAGGCCCACGGCAAAAGCCATGCAGGTGGGAAGCCCGCACTTCTTGCAGTTGGTCTTGGGCAATAGCATATAAATCTCCATGGCGCTTACCATAACCAGATACCTCAGTTTGGGAAGGATACAGCAGTAACATCAATCTCGATCATATTTATTGCCTGCGCAAAGCTTTTCATACTTCTTCAGGAATTGTCTTTTCAATGCCCTTCAGCAATCCCATTGCCCTTTTGGGCCTCCTTGGCATAATACCCCTGGTAATAATCTACCTCATCCGGCCCCAGCCAAAGGAGATCCGCTTCTCCTCCATCCAGTTCTTGCGAGAGGGGGAGGCGAAGCGCACCGCCGTCCTCAGCCGTCTGATAAGCGATCCCCTCTTCTGGGTGCAGCTCTTGGCCATCTGCTCTCTCTCCCTCGCCGCAGCCGGGCCCTACACCAACGAACAGGGGCCGGCAAGCAGCCATCTGGTAGTAGTCCTGGACGGCTCTGCGAGCATGCAGTCCTCATTCTCCCCCGCCCAGAACATCATCCGTTCATACCTCGACCGCTATGAGAGAATCAGCATCATCTTAGCAAAAAACGTTCCACAAACGGTCCTCACCGAGGGCAGTCCAGCTGAGGCCCGAGATCAACTCCCACAATTTAAGCCGGCTGCAGTCTCAGCAGACCTCTCCAGCGCACTGACCCAGGCCAGCATACTCCTGGGCAGCACCGGGGGGGATATTCTTCTGGTCTCGGATTTCATCAGCTGGACGGGAGACGATCCCGATGTCACCCGCAATCTCATCGAGGCCGGCGGCCGGGTGGGAATAGTCTTTGCCGACTCATACCAGGGAGGGAACAACCTGGCCCTGACAGAGGGCTGGAATGTGCCGGGAACGGGATACGTAAACCATACTGCTCTGATTCACAACTACGGCCCGACAAGAACCATACCCATTACCATCACCGGCCCAGGCGGCAAGACCAGCCAGGCAGCTGCAATCCCACAGGACGGCGACTACTACCTATCCTTCACCGCCTATCCCGGGGTGAATGAGATCTCTCTGGACATTGAGGACGCCATCTCCTGGGACAACCGGGCTTATGTCTATGTGCCAGACCAGGCTAAGAGGGACGTTCTTTATCTGGGCGAGGCCGGGCCAGCCCTAAAAGCCCTCCAGTCCCTGCCAAATGTTATTGTTATGACCTCAGGCAGGTACTCGGACTTCGATCTGATCGTCCTGGCAAGGAATGCCTCGGCCGATGGCGAGCTCAACCGCTACATCGACGGCGGCCGGGTGATCTACCTCCCCTTCGATCTTGAGAGCCCCCAATATCTCCCGGTGAGGGTGACGGGAAAGCTCCCCGGCCCCACCAGGCTTTGGGTGAGAAATTTTGGTTTTGCCGAGGGCCTGCACTTCGATGAGATCGGGATTTACAGCTACCCGAACGCTGCTGCTCGCGGGGGCGCGACCACCATGGTGGAAGCCAATGGTGTCCCCATCCTCGCCTACTGGCGGCTGGGCGAGGGGATTGTGATCTATGACGGCCTGGAGATGGACTCAGACTTCTATCTGCGCCCCGAATACCCCATATTCTGGTATCAGATGATCAACTGGATGACGGGGGTGCCGGATATAGAAGACTCCAACCGGAAGACCGGGGAGATCATAGCCACAGGCGAGCAATCCACCATCCAAACCCCCAGCATCAGCCTCATCGCCAGCACTATTGCCCTGGACGAGGTGGGCATCTATCGCTTCCAGGGACGAACGGTGGCGGCGAACATGTACAACCCCACTGAGTCCTCCCTCCTCCGCAGCCGAGATTTCGAGCAGGGTGAATTTCTAGGAGTGGTTCGCAATACCATTGTACAGAGGGATCTATCCCACTGGGTGATAGCCCTGGCCGCCCTGGCCATCATTCTGGAGCTGGCCATCATGCGCTGGAGGAGGGAGACATGATCCAGGATCTCTATTTCGCTCGGCCGGAGCTTCTCTGGGCCCTGCCACCCCTAGCCCTGTTGGGGCTGGTCTACGTCCACCTTCGGGCCAGGAATAAGATCCTCGCCCTCTCCAGGCTGCTGATCTTCTGCTTGATACTGGCAGCGGCTGCAAACCCCTATTTTGTTCAAACCCAGGTCGTCCAATCGCAAAAGCCGAGCATCACCGTCCTGGATGACAAGACCGGATCGATGACGGTATTCGATCCCGATGTGGCGGCACGAGTTGCCGATCTGACCGGGGCTTCTTTGCGCACATTCTCCGGTGACTCGACTCCCCTGGGGGACAGGATCCTCCAGCATGCCCTTCCAGGAAGCACAATCCTCCTGGTGACGGATGGCTACAGCAATAGCGGCCGATCGCTAGAAGATGCCCTCGCCCTGGCCAGGAGCTCGAATAGCACTGTCTTTGCCCTGGACATCGATCCGGTGAAAGGCGATGCCGGGGTGGAGATATCAGGACCAAACACCGCTGTCCTGGGAGGGGACTACCCCTTCCGGGTGATGGTGAGAAGCTCCCTTGACTACAGCGGACCCCTATCGGTCTATGCCGATGAGAAAAAGATCTACAGCGACCAGATCCAGGCCAATGGGAGCGCCTCGATCAAGATCTCTCATTCCTTCCTGGAGACGGGAAACCATATCCTCAGAGCGGTGATCGCCCCGGATATGCAGCCGGCAAACGATGTTTACCAGAAGTCGATATATGTCGTCCCCAAGCCGGAGGTTCTCCTCCTCACCTCAAGCGACTCGTCCCTGGCCCAGAACCTGGATGATCTTTATAAGCTGACTGCAGCCTCTGAGCTTCCCCCCAGCCTGGATAGCTATAAGTCCATTATCCTTGACGATATCGAATACAGCTCGAGCCTCGACCGGCTGGAGGATTATGTGCGCGAGGGTGGCGGCCTGGTGGTAGTGGGAGGCAAGAATTCCTACGACCTGGGAGAATACCGCAACTCGACTCTGGAGAGGTTCCTGCCTGTGCAGTCCTTTCCCAGCCGCTTTGAGGGAGGCAAGACGCTCATCTTCGTCCTGGACATCTCCTTCAGCCTGCTGTCCACTCTCACCAAGGACGGGACCACCCTGCTAGACTATGAGAAAGCCCTGGCGGTGGAGCTGTTGCATTCCCCCCAGTTCCAGGATTACAATGTGGGACTGGTGGTCTTTGGAACCCGGGCCTATAATGTGATCGATCCCGTGCCCTTATCCCGGAGCCAGAACGTCCTCGCGGACAGAATCGCTACCCTTGCCCCCACAGGAACGGAAAACAGCTATCTTGACTCTGGCCTCGAGCTGGCCAGAGATATGATCCAGGCCAGCGGAGGCGAGGGGGAGATGATTGTCCTCTCCGATGGAAACCTCCAGAACTATGGGGATGTCGTAGTACGATCCAAGGAGCTGATCCGGGAGATGAACATCACCACCAGGCTGATTCAGGTCCAGGCCATCCCTGGCGCGACGGGTAGCTTCCCGGATATCGCCAGCAGCACGGGCTCGGAGTTCACCTATTTCGTTTATCCCGACTCTCTGACCACCATCAGCACCCCTCTGCCCGAGGAGACGAGGCCGCCGGAGAAGAACATCACTAGCTACGACCTGGCAGTGGTCAACCAGAACCACTATATCACCACCGATCTGGAGCTGAACGCCACCATCACTGGCTTCAATGATGTCACCCCCAAACCCGGCTCTTTGAGGCTGGTGGCACTGACCGATGGCAAGCCCGTCCTCACCGTCTGGCGTTACGGCCTGGGGAGGGTAGCGGCCCTGACCACAGACAACGGCATTTCCTGGGCCGGTCTGCTATATCGCAGCCCCAGCTCTCAGCTGATATCCTCCGTCGTCAACTGGGCGGTGGGCGATCCCCGGCCGCAGGAAGACAGAGTGGAGGGAGAGGATGGATGGCAGAACACTCCCTTGCAGATCACCATTGCCAGCAACTCCCGGCCCAGCCTGCCCGGGGCGAACGTGGAAAAGATAGGGGACAATAGATACACGGCGACGTTTACTCCCAACAGCAGCGGCATCTACTATATAGGAGACTACGGAGTTGCTGTCAACTACCCCCTGGAGTACAGATACATCGGATACAATCCAGATCTTCCCAGCCTGATCATGGCCAATGGAGGCAAGGTCTTCACCGAGGAGGAAGCGGGGAGGAGCCTGATTGCAGAAGCATCTCGGGTCAGCCAGAGGATGACAGAAGAGAGGGTATCCAGAAGGGACGCTCTGCTCATCATCGCCCTCTTGATATTCCTGTTGGAGATTGTATCAAGAAAGATCAATGACATACGAAGGCAGGGGCGGACAAAGCCGTGAGGTCACCATCAGATTTTAATAGCATAATCAGCCTGTAGTGAGATATATTATGGAGGTAACTGCCACCAAATGAGTTCTCAAATGTGTGCCGTCTGCGGCCTTCCACAGGAGCTATGCATCTGCGAGGAGGTTGCCAAGGAGCAGCAAAGGATCGTAGTCAAAGTTCAGAAGCGTAGATATGGAAAAGAGGTGACAGTTATCCAGGGCATTGATCCTCATGAGATCGATCTGCAGGAGCTGTGCACTCACCTGAAATCCAAGCTGGCCTGCGGCGGGACGGTAAAGGACAGTCTGATCGAGCTTCAAGGCAATCATATACAAAGGATCAAGGATATCCTGGTCAAGAAGGGATTCGGCGCAGACCAGATAAGCACCTGAATCCCATTTCGCAGGTTTTTATCGATGGGCAGGCAGATCCTAACTTACGTATTTTCTTTGCTCATTTTCTTTTCTTAAAAAAGGATTGATTATGATGAGGGAGAGCGCAATGCCTGGCTGCCCCCCTCCTCTTGAATTGCATTGGAAGGAGCCACCTCGTCTGAGCTCATAACAATTGAGAATATCCACTCGCTCAGGCTGGCGCAATGCTCGGGAATGCATTCCTCTATGCAGCCGGCGCAGGGCTCAAAGGCATCCAGAGCCATAAGAGGATCGAAACGTCTGCCGCTAGTCCTGCTGACGCAAAAGAGCCTATAAGTCCTGATGCCGTCGACCGACTCCACCTCTCGGGTAATATGGCGATCTTTGAGCAGCTTGGCCACTATGCGAGAGCATTTTCTGGAATCGATCTTCAGAGCCTTCCATAGATCGCTTTGCAGGGCTCCCTCAGGATGCGATTTAATGTAATCTAATGCTTCCTCGACAGACATCCCCGACACTCACTCCACTGGGCTGATTAGAATGATGTTATTGCCGCGCAGGATGACCGATCCCAAAGAGCGAGTCTTCTCGCCCCCGATCAGCTCCACGGTCTCCAGCAAGTGCAGGTTCAAGTACTCATCTACGCTGTTGAGAACACCCTCCAGCACGTATCGGGGTGATCCCTTCATCTCTACCTGAATCTTGCTACCTACCAGACTCTGTACCTTCTTAGTTGGGAACATATTTCAGACTCCTTGGCCACTTCGACGGATAACCCTTATGCAGTTTCACTGGTCTATATTGATGCGGTCGATACCCGTCATATCTAGACGGATACCACACCTTTTATCCCAGCGACGCTCTTCACGAGCTCCTTCTCGATGAAGTTCTTCAGGGTCATCTGGGAGAATGGACAGCCCGCACAATGCCCCTGCAGCCTTACGGTCACAATGCCATCACTGATATCGACGAGCTCAACATCTCCGCCGTCCACGCGAAGGCCCTCCCGGATCTTTCCCAGGGCCGCCTCCACCTCGTCATTTAGGTTTTGCATGAGTATTATCGTCTCCTTTAACCTTTATGGAATTAACCTGGTGCCCGATTATGGTAAACCTTATCCCTTTTAAAGCTTCCTCGAGCTCTTTTATGAGCCGCTGACACTTATCTGGGCCTACAACGGTATTGACCATGACTCCGGGCTCTGAATGATCTCGGATGGCCTTCAATGCCATATCGGGATCCTCGCTCAGCTGGAAGCTCTTCCAGTTGGTGGGTGCCATTCCTTGATACTCAATGAGATAAAAGCCGGTGATTCCAAGCTCCGTCAAGCTGTTGATGACTCTGACGAGATGCTCGTGATCTACAAAAATCTTGACCATGGTCTTCATGGAGTTTCCTCACCTATATATCGGCCATAAGACCTTATAAAACTTCGCGATACCGGGATATTCTTTTATCCTACCCAGGCCATGCATTCCCTACCATGCCATCCAGAGATATCAGAGACGTGCTGAAGAGCAGGGGAATCACTGAGGAAGAGATCATATCTGCAGCAATGGAGCTATACTTCCCCCATCCCGGAGTGGAGACGCGCGAGCGAGCAGAAGCCGTATTCCGCCGGGAGATGAACCTAGCTCTGTCCGACCCCAATCTGGCCCTGCTCATATACGCCGCCCTCCTCCTGGAGGTGGAGGGAGAAAGGCGCAACCTTCCCAACCTGAAACCGTCCGACTATGAGAACGATCTGACCTGCCTCATCGCGGACGAGGTCATAGGCCTGAGCATAGCCAAGTACGTGGGCGGATATAAGGGGCTGTTCGATTATGTGCGCTACGACAAGGCCAAACCGGGAATACTCTCCCGGCTGGGACCCTTCCTGGATGATGCTCTGGCCGGGCTTATCGGCGGAGTCTCAGCCAACATGTACACCAGAGCGGCAACGAATCCGGGGAGCGGGAATTGAAAGGCCTCTTGTTCGCCCTTAAATCCGGCTTCGGATGGCTATCCGCCATACCGGTAGGCATATCCATGGAGGGTGTGGAAGCCCTGATGAACCATGTCTATGTCTTTCCCCTGGTGGGCTTGGTTTTGGGGGCGATCCTGGGAACGGTATCCTACATCGCTCTGCAGGCATTTCCGGCGAGCCTGGTTGCCGTAGTGGTAATAGTCGCTATCTACTGGCTATGCGGCATAAACCACATCGACGGCCTGGCAGACTTTGCTGATGGTGTCATCGCTCACGGTACAAGGGAGAAGAAGATCGCTGCGATGAAGGACGTATACATGGGAACCGGAGGAGGACTGTATATCGTCGTTTTAATCCTGGCGGCATTTGCCGTCCTGTCCAGCCTGCCGGAAAGGCTCTTGCCCCTGGCACTTCTCACCGCAGAGGTCAGTGCCAAAGAGGCTATGATATCCTTTGCTGCCTTCTCCAGCTCCCTGCAGAAGGGATTTGGGCAGATAATGATTCAGAGGACGGATAAGGGCCAATTCCTCCTGGGCCTGGTCATATCGGCGGTCATCTGCTCACTCGCCCTTGGAGCTCTCGGACTGGCGATCCTGGCCGCAGCCCAACTGGCCGCACTTTACCTGGTATGGGTCTCGAAGAGAAACTTCGGCGGAGCGACTGGTGACGGCATTGGAGCGACAAATGAGATTGCACGGGTGACTGCTCTCGCTGCCGCCCTGGCGTTAGGAGGTGTTCTGCCCTGGACGCTCTGGTGATGGCTGGAGGAAGGGGCTCCCGTCTGAATAGGGGAGAGAAGCCCATGGTGACGATCTTCGGCAGGAGGTTGATTGAGTATGTAGCCCTGGCCCTGGAGGATAGCTCAGTGGAGAAGATCTACGTCGCCACCACTGAGAATGTGCCCCTCACTCGGGCCTGGGCACGGGATTGGAGCCTATCCGTGGTGGATACTCCGGGGATGGGCTTTGTCCCGGACATGATCTCTGCGGTGAATGAGGCAATGGTTACCGATCCCATAATGGTCATCATGGCCGATCTGCCCCTGATCACAAGCGAGCTCATCGATACTATAATCGAGGTCTATGAAGAACGTCCTGAGCCAGCCCTCTCCACCCACACTCCACTGGATCTGCACCGCCGTCTGGGCCGGAGGCCCGACTCCCTCTTCAACTACCGGGGCCAGCTGATCGTGCCCTCAGGGATCAATGTGCTGGACGGAGGAGAGATCGAGAGAGAGCAGGAGGATTATCATCTGATAATGGAGAGGATAGAGCTGGCAGTGAATGTGAATGTGGCAGAGGACCTCCGCCTCTGCGAGCGGATACTGCAAGGTGATTTTATTTGAATGACACCATAACGATTAACGGCGAGAAGTTCTCTCTCGGAGACCTGATGTTGCTCACCGGCGAGGATGAGGTAAAAGAGCCGAAGGGCTATATTCTCCTCGTGGCCCGAGCATTGCGCAACCCATTGAGGCTTCCCTGGCTGCTCAAAGAAATATGCAGCCTCTGCATCAAGGAGGATGAGCAGAGGGATATGAGGCTTAGCCTGATCCGAGTGCAGGTCGATGCCGAGCTGAAGATGAACCAGGATATCCAGAGATTCCAGCAGAGGCGTTATGTTGCCCAGGTGATTGAGATCCTGCTGTTCAACGATCTGATGCTTGCCCCCAGGGAGGCAGTGGAAGAAGGCGATATGGAGTAGACGATGCCTGTGCCCATGGACCATTCCATATCTATGGCGCAAGGGAACTCCGGTCTTTAGGCCGGAGAAGCTGACCTTCCTTTCATATAACACACAGGAGCAAAAAAATCTGATTTCCGGGGAGAGGACCACCTGCCCAAGAAGCCCTTCCTGACCTTAAGGGCCCCGAGGCCTTAATTCCGGCATGGTACGACGCCGGGATCATGCCAGGGGGGCCTGGAAGGTCCTCGCAAGCTCAAGATCTAAGTTGTCTCATTCTGCATTTCTGCGGCGCTCGGTGATGCTGCAGTGCTCCCGGGTGCGGATGGGCTCCCTCGCACACTGCTTCCAACAAAAGCGGCCTTTGTCGTCAATCCCACTCTGGCGGCATTGACGGTGATGTTGCTCTTGCCGGCATCAGGATCGCGGCTCAAAAACTCATTGATGCTCTCGGTATATAGTGCCGATGAAACGCCACCGGGGCTCTTGGCGAAGGCGATGTTCCCAAATACTGCCGGACTGATTCCGGATAGATCCAAAGCATATGGATTCTTCCATACATACGTGGGATCGAATTGATTTATGATGCTCCTGTTTATTGCAGAAATATCTTCGCGATTACTAGCTACTGCCTCAGAAGGCAGCTGGGCAATTGCAGGCGCTATCAATGCCAGCATGGTCGCCAGGACCATTATGCTAAAAATCTTTGCCATATTAATCCTCCTAAATGCGCATCCTGCCCTCATTCCCACTCCCTGGCACAGATGCGATCGGTGATCGATTGATGCTTCTATCGCGGGAGATGAATGCTATTTCATTACCGCAGATAGCGGTTCGAACTATAATGATAATAAACCTTGTGGTTATCGTTTATCCCGCTCCAGAACCCGGAACTCGTACTTTCCTCCATCCATCTTGAGAGTCCATATCCTCCAGCCCGATGGGAAGCAGACGTTCTTATGAGCGATTCCCACAAGGTCGAACTGGATGGTATCACCCCTCTTGAACTCCCCTGCAGTCAGGGTCTCGCCCAAGGTGAGCGCCCCGATCTCCCTATTGTTCACCAGCAAGATCACATCGCGTTCTCCGGCTCTGGTCATGGTTACATACATGGTGCCGTCGATCGGGGCGGCGATGTCTGGTGACGGTGGGAAGGCTAGAACTGGACTCAAGCCTATGGCAGCGGAATAGAATGGGAAAGCTGAGCCTATGCCGCACTCTCCCTGCTTGATTCTGAACCACCCTCCATCCCCCCAAGCGAGACCCCAGGAGTTCTTCCCTATCCAGCAATCCTCCCCTTCGTCATAGCCAACGATCAGAACGGCATGGTTGCCTACGAAGCTCCCATAATCCTGACTGTAGATCCCGCCATCATGCTCGAAGAAGTCTGCATAGACCGCCATGCCGCTCATTAGAGGGCCGGTTGAGGCGATATGGGCTTTGGCCTGCTCCGGGCTGAAGATCGTCTCAGAGAATGTGATGGCAGTCAATCTGCTCTTGAAATCCGGGCATGGCTTCCAGTCTCCAGCATAAGGACAGCAGAGCTCATCGCAAATCCCTGACTCTGCAGCCGTGAGCATCCGCCCGAATTGAGCACCGCTCTCGCACTTTCCACCTCCTCGGGGAAAAAGATAGGCCTCAGAGAGATCGGGCTGCAATTTGGGGTCCTGATTTGCGATCTTCATCATGGACTCCATCAGGGCGATGGTGGCGAAGGCAACGGAGCTGCTGCATTTTCCCTGATCGCGGATGGGGGTGGTAAAGTCTTCGCCCTCAATACTCCTCCAGTCAAAGGATGAGGGATGCTCCACCGCCCTCAGAAGCTTTGCCATGGCAACAAACATAGCCATATTATGCTGAATCTCTGCTGGCGATACTATCAGCCCGGTCGAATATGTCTTTCCCATTGTCTTCATCTCCAATCAATGCTCAGACGGCAATTCTGCCAACATCGCTATCTCCGCCGCACAGTCTATTGGTGGCTAAGACGAAATGCATACGAAATATCCAATCCCCGTGGCTGCATTCCTTGGCTTGAGTTCATTTGGAGGGACGACATTTCTATAGCATAATAGGCTGGATGAAATATATACTTGTCCGCTTTTCAGGTAATGCCAACCGACTGGAGGTGGACGCCTCTTCCCTGGGATACGTTTAAAATTATAACGAAGATAATTGACAGGCAGGTGGGCAAAAGTGAGACGAACTGACATGCAAATGGCATTTGTTTTGATGTTGCTATCATGCTTATCGATTCAGGCCATAGCCCTGGATCCCGGCACCATCGCAGTGCCCAGTATCACCGGAGCCAACATGGATATGCCCAAGCCCCTGATCACTCCCCCCAGCATGGATATGGCAAATTCCCCCACCAAAGTCACAGTGGTGGAAGGGAAGAGAGATCCGTTCTCTGATGGATCGCCATTCAATGAGACTGAAACCAGCGAAGCAGATAAAGTGAGCGGGGATTGGACGGTGAGATTTGCCAATCGGAGCGATGTCTCCCTGGGCCTCGACCTCTGGGCCTCCGGTGGGAGCAAGGTGATGGGCTTTGGCGAACTGAGAGAGGGCCTGGCGAAGAACTCCGTATCTGCCAGCGGCTCCTTCGAGGGAGAACTGCTAATGCTGAAGGTCAAATCGGCGGCGCCAAAATTCCCGGATCAAAGGTATGACGGATGCGATCTTGATCTGGTTTTAGCGAATGAAACGCTATTTGGAGCTTATATACTGAAGTGGAATGGAGAGATCATGGACGAGGGAAATGCCACCGCCGTGAGGATATAGGCCCCTGGAATGGCTTTGCATCGAGAAACAATTTATATGGCTTAAAGACCACCAGAAATGGAAGCATTATGGTCCTGGACAACTTAGGCGGATCGCTGCGCAATGCCCTAAAGAAGATTGCCTCAGCGAATAAGATAGATAAAGCACTGGTCGACGAAGCGGTACGGGAGATTCAGCGTGCCCTCCTGCAAGCAGACGTGAATGTGAAGCTGGTGATGCAGCTATCCAACACCATCAAATCGAGAGCATTGGACGAGAAGCCCGCTCCGGGCATGAACCCAAGGGAGCATGTGATCAACATCGTCTACCAGGAGCTGATAAACCTTGTAGGCCGCGGTGCCGACATCCCTCTGAAAAAGCAGAACATCATGCTCGTGGGCCTGCAGGGCTCGGGAAAGACGACTACCGCAGCGAAGCTCGCCACCTTCTTCCAGAGGAAAGGCTTACGCACTGCGGTAATATGCGCTGACACCTTCCGGGCAGGAGCCTATGACCAGCTCAAGGCTCTGTGCGAGAAGCAGGGCATATTCTTCTACGGCGAGAAGGGCAACACCGATGCCCCGGCAGTAGCCAGGAACGGCCTGGAGGCCACAAAAAAATACGATATACGGATCGTCGATACCGCAGGGAGGCATGCCCTGGAGGGGGACCTGATCCAGGAGATGAAGGACATCCACGCAGTGGTAAACGCCGATCAGAAGCTGCTGGTGATGGACGCCGCTTTAGGCCAGCAGGCCAGCGAGCAGGCGAAAGCGTTTAACGAGGCGGTCAACATCACCGGGGTTATCATCACCAAGCTTGACGGCACTGCCAAGGGCGGCGGAGCCCTTTCTGCGGTGGCGGAGACCAAGACCTCGGTGGCCTTCATCGGAGTGGGCGAGACGCCTGCGGATTTAGAGCGGTTTGAGGCCGATCGCTTCATCTCCCGCATGCTGGGGATGGGTGATATCAAAACCCTCATCGAGCGGGCCCAGGAGGTTCAGACCGAGCAGGAGGTGGATGTCGAGTCCTTGATGCGGGGCAAGTTCACCCTCAAGGATATGTACCAGCAGATGGAGGCCATGAACAAGCTCGGACCATTAAAGCAGATCATGCAGATGCTGCCCATGGGAGGTCTGGGCTTTGAGCTATCGGACAAAGAGTATCAGATGACCAAGGACAGGCTGGACAAATACCGGGTAGTCATGGACTCCATGACCGCCGCAGAGCTGGATGACCCCAAGATCATCACCGCCTCGCGCATCAAGCGCATATCCCAGGGCAGCGGCGCTTCGCCTGACCTCGTCCGCGAGCTGCTCAAATCCCATCAGGCCATGCAGAAGGCGCTCAAGGGGATGAGAGGAGGCATGGGCAAGATGAACATGAAGAGGATGATGAAGAGGTTCAACCCAGGCGCCAAGACATAACGATGCTCTGGCCATTGCTGCTTTTGTAGATGCTCTTATCGATTCGGCCCGATTGGCTGCCTTTTCTCTAGATCACTGGCTGCCTATGCATAAGAGGTGCTTGCCGCCGGTAATGGTGTGGCGGCGCTGATGATGGTTATCTCTTTATCTTGGGGTGCGGAAAGGATCACACTTCCAGTCAACGTTCCCGATTCGATCGGCATCCCCCGGGAAAATGCCTCATACACCCCGGTGATGGCAGTCTTGCTTGCGGACAGCTCCATTCTTATGACCTCCTCCCCTCCCGCAGCCATGACGAACACCATCAGGTCCTTTGTCCCAACCGACCCGGCGGCAGTGATGTTAATTCTTCGGCCTTCAGAGCTAAGCTGCCCTGAGCCCATAACCAGGTCATCCTGCTGAAACATCTCCAGATCCAGATGTCTGGCGGGGCTGCCCTTAAGATTCGCCGACCAGCTTCCGGTGAGGTTTAGCCCCCCGGAGAGGCCGACCTGTGCCTGCGATGACTCTTCCTCTCCCACGGTGATTGGGGTGAGTATTCCCCTGCCGGTAGAGACGGTACCCATATATCCTTGTGATGCTGCCCCCGAGAGGAGGATCAGCAAGACCAAGATCGCCATCGGAATTCCTTTCAAATGCAATTGCATTCACCACTCAAGCCTCTTTTCCACAGATGATACGGCAATCAAATGATATAGCAATCTCTGGTATAATAATCGTGGGCTTGAAAGGCGCAACTGAAAAAAAGGGGGATCTATTATATCCCGCCAGGGTATTTTGCGATTTTGCCGGGCCGGCTCTTGCCGGCCTTAAGTCCGCACTATGCCATCGCTGGAACGGCCACCGGCTGAACCGACAGCAGCTTTCCAGAGGCTATGCCCGGTTGGGTCACTCCCGGAGCGGTGTAGACGAAGCTGCCGTTCATGGATCCCGGGGTTATGGTCAGGCTCAAGCGATAAAGGCCCTGGCTCTGCACCGGGGACACGAACAGGGCCACTCTGTCGCCCAGTATAGTGCCCGCAGCGGTTACCTGAGCTGCGTTTCCATTCTGCATCAGTATACCATATCCCGATACTGCATCTTGGTTTTGGTACAGATTAAGGGTGAGGTAGCTGGTAGCTGCTCCGGTAAGGGTAAAGGACCAGTTCCCTGCTATTGCTACATACCTAACAGGCACCTTGGTGACGGCATTGGGGCTCATCCCCGTCTGTCTGTCGATATAAAACAGGCTCTCATTTCTAAAAGATAGCGATGGATCATCTGCAACGCCATAGACTCCTTCTTGAACCTCTTCTCGGATCACACTGCCGGACATATCCTCAGTGGGAAACTCCGGAACTGCATTGGCGCCAAGAGCCGCAGCCGATAGGCATGCGACCAGGGCCAACGCCATCAATACAAACTTGAATCCCATTCTCCTAATACCTCCATGTCATAGCATACCTGGGAGATCTTAAACCTTGTCTCTTCTGGAAAGGGGCGATCATGCGAAATGATAAAAAAAATTGGAAATTCAGTTCTTCGCCTGTTTAACCCTCTTGTAGTGCCGGTACATGATCCCCAGGGCATCTGCCACCTGCTCTGGGGTCGAGAAGACCGGTATTCCCGCCTTCTCCATCTTTATGACCCCGGGCATCTCAAACTCCTTTCCGGCAACGCAGGCGATGATGGGTTTTCCCTTGTAGTCGATGCTCTTCAGGGTATCAACATAGCTGTCCAGGATCTCCGCCTGGAGGATGACAATGAAGCTGCCCACATCAATGCTATCCACCCCGATCTCTATGGTGCTCTTCACAATCCTGGCGTCCTGGCTGAAGGTGTAGTCCACCGGGTTCATGCCGCAGACATAGTCCGGCAAAAGGTCCATCAGCCTCTTCTTCAGAGGCTCCTCCAGCTCGGAGAGGCGCATGCCATTGTCGATGATGGCATCGGCAGCTATCACCCCCAACGAGCCGGCATAGGTTATGATGAAAACCCCCTCCCGGTCAGGCAGGGGCTGCTTGGATATGGCTCTGGAAAGGTTGAACATATGCTCATAGTCTCGGGCGCGGATGATCCCCGACTGGCGGAAGACGGCGCTGTAGATCTGGTCGTTTCCGGCCAGAGAGGCAGTATGGGAGGCCACGGCCTTCTTTCCCGCCTCGGTCCGGCCGGACTTTAGCACCACTATGGGCTTTTTCATGGTGATTTGGCGAGCCTGGTCTATGAACCTTCTGCCGCCTTTCACCGACTCCAGATACATGCAGATGACATTGATGTTCTCGTCCTTGCTCACCGCCTCCATGATATCGGTCTCATTGATGTCCAATTTGTTGCCAATGGTGGCTATGATGCCGAAGTCCATGATATGGCGCAGCCCCCAGAGCATCCCGGCTGCACACACCCCTGCCTGGGATACCAGGCCGATGTTGCCCTGACTCAAGGCATCCACAATCCCTATGGACTGCACCATGCTGCAGTGAGTGTTGATGATCCCCGAGCAGTTCGGTCCGAGCAGCCGCACGCCATACCTATCTGCGATCTCTTTCATCTGCAATTCGATCTTCTTGCCTTCCGGCCCCAGTTCCGCAAACCCGGCCGACTCGACTACGATATAGCGCACGCCGCACTGGCAGCACTCCTCCACTACATCCGCGGTCATGCCTGCAGAGACCAGAATGATGGCCACATCCACTCGCTCGGGCACCGCGCTGATGCGGGGATAGGCCTTGATGCCATGAATCTCCTCTGCTCGGGGGTTAATGGGATAGAGCATACCCTTGAACTTGTGGCTGACCAGATTGGTGAAGACATTCCAGCCCAGCTTTCCTGGCGTACCCGAAGCCCCGATCACCGCTATGCTCTGAGGATAGAAGAGGTCATGCAGATCCTGCTTCTCTTTCCCGGCGGGTGGACTGGCCCTGGGCTCGCCCAGGATGATTCTGGCATCGACCACAGTGCAACCATGGGGATAGAGGAACACGGGATTAAGATCCATCTCCCAGATGCGGGGCTCCAAGTTCACAAAATCCGATATCCTCATCAGTAGATCCTTCAAGGCCTCGATATCCGCAGAGTGGCCCCGGCTGCCCTTGAGCAGGGAATACCCCCGGATCTCCTCGATCATCTCCTGTGCATCTGAGCGGGTGATGGGGATGGAGCGGAAGCTGACATCCTTCAAGACCTCAACGAATACCCCCCCCAGGCCGAACATCAGAACCGGCCCGAAGGTGGGGTCGTTTGCCACTCCCACGATGGCCTCTATTCCCGTCGGGGCCATCTTCTGCACAGAGATGCCCTCCACCGGCTTTCCCTGAAATGAGCTGACAATATCCCGGTAGGCTCGCCGGACGTCGTTCTCCTCATTCAAATGGAGCTTGACCCCACCTGCATCGGATTTATGGACTACATCAGGAGAGAGAACCTTCAAGGCCACTGGACTGGCCAGAGACTTGAATATCTCCACTGCCTCCTCTTCGGTTCTTGCTACCACGGTGCCGGTTGTGGATATCCCCAGCTCCTCCAAAATGGCCTTGCTCTCATGCTCCATGAGGTAAGTTCTGTCTACTGATTTTGCCTGATCGATAATGTCTTTGATTACTTCTGCCATTTTCAACCCCAGATTGCTCTTTATCGTTCTGCTCTGCTCATCAATAGGAGAGACATTATTTTAAGAATACGCCCCGCCCATTGTCCTCTTTTGTCCAGTCCCTCGATCCCTCCAGGGGAAGCGATGATCTTATCTTAGATAAAAGGTTATTATCTTTCATGGAAAAGGATATTGTCCAGGTCATCCTTGAAAAGGAGCTCACTGTCAAAAACCCTATTCTGATAGAGGGATTCCCGGGAATCGGCCTGGTAGGTAACATCGCCAGCCAGTACATAGTCAACGATCTGAAGATGACCTATATCGGAGCGATGAACTCCAAATACTTCCCGCCACTGGCAGTCCTTTTGGGAGGAGTAGTGAACATGCCGGTTCGCATCTATGAGGATGCGAGCAAGGGGGTAGTGGTTCTGACCGCCGATATTCCCATCCATCCCCTGGCCTCCTATGAGGTTGGAAGGGAGATAGTGGCCTGGGCAGAGTCCATCGATGTACAGGAGTTGATCTGCCTGGCAGGAATAACCGTGATGGATGATCAGAACCGGGTCTTTGGCGCTGTAAGCCGCCAGGAGCTGCTGGATAAGATAAGGGGCAAAGCAGAGATCTTTGAGATAGGAACGATCACCGGAATTACCGGTAGCATCATGAATGAGTGCCGCATAAGAAACCTCCCTGCGGTCTGCCTGCTGGGGGAGACGGCATCAGCAGAACCTGATCCCCGCTCGGCGATCGCTGCCATCGAGACCATTAACAAGATCTATGGCCTGGGAGTGAACACTGCCAAGCTCGCTGAACAGGCAGAGGAGATCGAGGTGCAGATGGCTCAACTGGCCCAGCAGATGAAAGCGGCCGCACCCGAGGAACAGCAGACCCAGTTGCCGAAAGAGTTCCCAATGTACGGGTGATGCCAGATGATTTACACAAGCCTAACCGGATTATCCAGACATGTGATAAAAGAGATTCTCGCCGCCAGGGTGAGGACGGTGGAGATCAGGAGCCCGAACAATTTCTTTGCCATCTACAACTGCCAGCCTGGCGAGAGGATATTCATCACCGATTCAAGCGCCCTGGATGTAGTTCCAGGCACTACCGGCCTTATCACCACCATAAAGGCCCTTCAGGTCATAACCCACAGAACCATCCAGTCTGGGGAGAATTATTATGAGGAGAGCGAGTCTCAGGCAGCAAGGCTGCAGCTTCAGCTGGTGGGCGTCGGTCGGGTGAGAAGGATTGCGTCCATTGAGCCAGCAACGCCCCTCACTTTAGACGTGGATGAGGTGAGGTACTGCGGGGCACGGTAAAAGCCTCTTTTTTTAGAGGAGAACGACCGAGAAGATCGGCTTTGCTCAAGAGATGAAGGTTCTTCTCGTCACCGGAAGGCTGGCCTCTGTGCAGGTCAGAAGATCAGCCTGTGGCGCGGATGTGCTGGTGCTGGATGTCGATGTAGCAGCGTTTATCACCCCGGAGATGCTCTGCCGGGCAGGGCCTCAAGGATACGACCTGATTCTGATTCCAGGAGCCATAACCGCCGATTTCCGAGGGGCGGAGATGGCTCTTGGCACCAGGATCCGCCTGGGTCCGAAGCATGCTGTAGACCTGATATCGCTCTTGCCCCGCCTGGATGAGGTTGAGCTCTCCACTACTGTTCCGGCCTGCGTCCTATTGGAGGGGAAGAGAAGGCAGGAGGCCATCATTCAGCTGGAGCGGCAGGAGGCACAGGCCAGAGGGCAGTTGACCATTAAAGGTGTCAAGATCGGCGGCAGCTCGCGGATGAAGGTCCTGGCGGAGGTCGTCGATGCCACCAGGCTCCGGGATGAGGATCTGGTGGAGCGGATCAGATACTTCGAGGAGCAGGGTGCCGATCTGATCGACCTGGGCGCATCCTTGGACGCCACCCCCGCCAGCGTCAAAAGAGCGCTGAAGAAGGCAAGGGAAGTCACTGCCCTTCCCATAAGCATAGATGCCGTTCGGCCGGATCTCATCTGTGCCGGCATCGAGGCCGGGGCGGACATGATACTCAGCCTGAACGGCGAAAACCTGCCCCTGGTGGGGAGCAGGGTGGCAGAAGCGGGTATACCGGCAGTGGTCATACCGGGACCCGGACCCGTCACCCTGGAGGAGAACCTGAACAAAGCAAAGGATTATGCAATCCAGACTATTGCCGATCCGGTCCTCGATCCCCCCTTGATGGGCCTGGCCCGGTCGATGATCAGATACATCAGCCTCCGTGAGGCCGATCCTGATATCCCTCTTTTCTTCGGGGTGGGCAATGTTACTGAGCTCTTGGATGGAGACAGCCAGGGGGCCAACCTGCTCCTATCCGTCCTGGCAATGGAGGTGGGGGCCTCATTGCTCTTCACCCCAGAATACAGTGCCAAGGCAAAGGGCTCCATTCATGAGCTGGCTGTGGCCTCGCGGATGATGGTTCTGGCCAAAGGGCGCCAGACTCCTCCAAAAGACCTGGGCCTGGACCTATTGATACTCAAAGAGAAGAGGAGAATTCCAGAGGAGGTTCCTCCCCGGGAGCTGGTGGAGGCCTCGGCAGACCATAAATTCGAGGCTGACCCTGCCGGAAGCTTCAGAATCTTCCTCTCCGAAGGGAGGATCGTGGCTGGAAACGGCAGGATCACAGTAGCTGGCACGAGCGCCCGGAAGGTGCTTAATACCCTCATCGACCGGGGATTGATAGGAAGGCTGGACCATGCCGGCTACCTGGGCCGGGAGCTGGAGCGTGCGGAGATAGCCCTGCGCCTGGGCCGGAGTTATATACAAGATGAGCCCCTATGGCCGATAGAGAAAGGTTAAATAATAACTATTTCGTGAGGGAGAGAGGATGAATCAGAAGGCTTTCGCTATCTTCGTAGGCGCTCTTATGGTGCTCTCAGGAATTGCTTATTTCCTACCCCTGGGCACCAACCAGAAAGAGATTGCTGTTACATCAGATGCCAATTCCCCTGAGACCTTTGGCGTTAAGGGGAGCCTGGTGGACTGGAGCTTCGATGGACTGGGAGACGTGCTGGAGATGGCACCGCAGAACACTGATATGGCATACTGGATAAATATCAGTTCATCTCAGAATCTGACCAATGCAGCAAGTATCGCCCTCCCGCAGTCCATCGGCCTGATCTATGGGGACCAGCTTTATTCCACCAGGATCGAAAGGCTGGGGGAGGTTCGCTTCAATAACACCTGGGCGGAGTTCCACTGGATCGAGCCTTATCCGATGGGCTACAACAGCCTGGTCATTCCCTATGAAGGCTATATGATGATCCCCATGGGCACCGACTTTGTCATGGCCATGGGCAGGCCAACTCTATTCGGGCCGCAAGAAGCAGTACAGCAGTCCATCGATGTCATATCCGGTGGGCAGCCATCGGAGAACTTCACCCTGGTTGATGACAGCGGAGCCGACCTGCAGGTAGCAGCCCTAGGTCGCGGTGGAGCGAGCATGCCCATGGCTGGCGGATATAAGGAGTTCAACCTGAGGATCACATCGTCCAGGAACGGTGAGGATGGTTTCGACATCGTCGCCCGGTATATCCAGCCAACAGCAGATACCAGCCGGAAAGCAAGCGATCTAGCTGAAAAGAGCGACCTAGAGTATTCCAGCAGTGGATCAGAAGGAGAGTTATCCGGATTTGTTTCCGAGGAAAACATTCGGTTTGTGCTGATGGGGCTTCTTGGGCCCTAGCGCAACCTTTTTACATGTGGAACTAATGGCAGATCTAGTCTTGAGGTATAATCCAAAAGGCGCTTTTGCGATGAATGATGATGGGCGTTGTCGCCCGGAAGGAGAATTAAGTTATGGCAAGACCAATATATGTAAGGTTTGATGTTCCAGCAGATTTGGCCACAAAATCCCTTGAGGCCTTAGAGCTGGCTCGCGATACCGGCCGAATAAAGAAGGGCACAAACGAGGCCACCAAGGCCATAGAGAGGGGTGTGGCCCGTCTGGTCATAGTAGGCGAGGATGTTCAGCCACCTGAGATCGTCGCTCATATTCCCGCTCTATGCGAAGAGAAGAAGACCCCCTATATCTACGTCAAGAAACAGAGCGAGCTTGGTGCCGCTGCAGGCCTGGGCGTTAAGAGCGCAGCCGCTGCGATCGTGGAGCCGGGGAAAGGAAAAGAGATTCTGGATGAGATCGTCCAAAAAATTGGATCTCTGAAGTAGGTGATATCCTATGGAGGACGATAACGGAATACCAGCAGAGGTAATCGAGGTCATCGGCGTCACCGGCATGCATGGAGAAGCAATGCAGATCAAGTGCCGTATTCTTGAGGGCAATAACAAGGGGAGAATCATAACCAGGAACAGCATGGGGCCCATACGAATCGGCGATGTCCTTATGCTGCTGGAGACGGCAAGAGAAGCAAAGAAGCTTACCAGCAGGTGAGGAAGATGGAAGAGAGAAAGTGCAGCTTCTGCAATAAGACCATTGAGCCTGGCACGGGCAAGCTCTATGCCAAGAAGGACGGAACGGTATTTTTCTTTTGTTCTGCCAAATGCGAGAACAACGTTGCCCTTGGCCGGGTAACGAGAAGAATAAAGTGGGCCCGCAAGGGGGCATAAGGCCTGGCGGATATCGAAAGAACATTCGTCATGGTCAAGCCCGATGGAGTGCAAAGAGGCCTGGTGGGCAAGATCCTGCAACGTATTGAAGAGAAGGGCTTCAAGATCGTTGCCATGAAGCTCGCTGCGATGCCTGAAGCGAAGGCTAAAGAGCATTACGCAGAGCATGTGGGCAAGAAGTTCTACCAGGATCTGGTGGACTTCATCACCTCAGGACCATCCGTCTCCCTGGTGGTCGAGGGAAGGGGTGCCATTGCCGCCATGAGAAAGATGAACGGCGCCACAAATCCAGTGGAGGCCGTACCGGGAACCATTCGCGGCGACTGGGGCATTGAGACGGGACGGAATGTGGTGCACGGCTCAGACTCCCCGGCGTCAGCATCTCGCGAGATCGCTCTTCACTTTGATCCCTCCGAGCTGGTGACATACAAGCGAATAGATGAAGAATGGCTCTACGAGTAGCTCCTGGCAGATGCTTCTGTCAAGCCCTCATGGGAGCCTTTAAATTCCCAAAAAATAAATCACTTTTTTAGGGCTAATTCTGTGAGAAGCGATATTTCATGCAGCAGAAATCCAAAAAGGCCGGCAAGGCAAAGGGCAAGCAATCAAACCTCAGGACACCGATAGTAGTGGTGATGGGGCATGTGGACCATGGCAAGACCACACTCCTGGATAAGATCCGAGGTACCGCAGTAGCCAAGGGAGAGGCCGGCCTGATAACCCAGCACATTGGCGCCACAGAGGTTCCTTTAGATGTGGTTCAGGATTTCTGTGGATCGCATTTCGGAAAGGAGATCGAGATACCGGGACTGCTGTTCATTGATACGCCGGGCCACCATGCATTCACATCCATGCGCAGCCGGGGCGGCTCCCTGGCCGATCTGGCAGTGCTGATCGTGGATGTAAACGAGGGCTTCCAGCCCCAGACCATCGAGTCCCTGAGCATTCTCAAGCGCTTCAAGACCCCATTTGTGGTTGCTGCCAACAAGATGGACCGCATTGGCGGATGGCATACCACCACTAATGCTCCTTTCGCCAAGAGCCTGAAGGTGCAGAGCGAGAGGGTCTCAGAGATCCTCGATACCAGGCTCTATGAGCTTGTGGGAGAACTCTACAAATATGGCTTTGACGCAGACCGCTATGATCGCATCACCGATTTCACCCGGACGGTGGGCATCGTGCCCATCAGTGCCATAACCGGAGAAGGGGTTCCTGACCTTCTCATGATCCTGGTTGGCCTGGCGCAGAGATTCCTCAAGGATAATCTGCAGCTCACCGCCACCGGTCCAGGGGTGGGCACCATTCTCGAGGTCAAGGAGGAGAAAGGGCTGGGCACTACATTGGATGTCATACTCTACAATGGAGAGTTTTTTGCCGGGGATACTGTAATCGTCGGCACCTCGCGCGAGCCCCTGGTTACCAAGATCAGGGCCTTGCTCAAGCCCAAACCGTTGGCTGAGATCAGGAGCGAGGAGAGGTTCCTTCCGGTAAAGCACGTATCTGCCGCTTCTGGGGTGAAGGTCTCCGCTCCAAAGCTGGATAACGCCCTGGCCGGATCAACCATCCGGGTGGTCTCCAATCCCGACGAGGTAGAGGCCCTATCCCTGGAATTGAAATCCGAGTTGGACGCAGTCAGGATTGACACCGAAAACGAGGGTTTAATCATCAAGTCGGACACCATCGGCTCGCTGGAGGCCCTGGTAGGGGAGCTAAAGGCAAGGGATATTCACATTCACTATGCAGATGTGGGGCCCATATCCAGAAGGGATGTGATAAGGGCCGCTGCCATCAACGATCCCCTTCTTTCCGCCATCCTGGGATTCAATGTGGATATACTGCCCGATGCCTTGAACGAGATACAGAAGACGAATGTACCTGTCTTCTCCAGCGATATCATCTACACCATCATCGAGAGCTACGAACGCTGGGTGGAAGATCAGAAGAATAAGATGGAGCAAGAGCGCCTTGAAGCGGTCATCCGGCCGGGGGCAGTGCGCATACTTCCAGATTGTGTCTTCCGGCAATCTAAGCCCGCTGTGGTGGGAGTTCAGGTGATCGGCGGGATCGTCAGGACCCAGGTCAATCTAATGAGAGAGGACGGGGCCAATGTAGGAGTGATCAAGGGAATCCAGGCCCACAATGAGAACCAGGGATCGGCAACCGTCGGCCAGGAGGTGGCCATATCCATCGACGGGCCCACTGTGGGCCGGCAGATCCATGAAGGTGATATCCTCTATGTCAATATCCCGGAAAAGCATGCCCGCATTGTGGAGCTGGAGCTGAAGCCGAAGCTGGCCGAGGATGAGAGAGAGGTGCTGGAGAATTTCCTGGAGATCAAACGCAAGAAGGACCCATTCTGGGGAAGGTAGGATATGACCTTGCAGCGAACTGCTTTTGAGCGGGATGACTCCAATGGCCATGCCGCTTAACGAGATCATAATTCCCCTCATCGCCATCGGCCTGGCGGAGATGGGCGACAAAACTCAGCTCTCTGTGATACTCCTCTCCTCCCGCACCCGGGAGTACATCCCGCTCCTGGCCGGAGTCATGCTTGCTTTTCTGATCACAGATGGATTTGCCATTCTCATAGGCTCCTGGATGACAGGCATAATTCCCCTCGATCTGCTAAAACTGATATCTGGCGGGGTGTTCATTCTGTTTGGAGCATTGATTCTCAGAGGAGACCAAAAGGAGGCAGAAGAAGAGAGGGGGCTATCGTCCGGGAACGCTCTTCTATCCGGATTTTCCCTTATCTTTTTATCGGAGTGGGGAGACAAGACCCAGATCGCATCCGCCCTCTTTGCCACGGAGTATAATCCAATCATGGTCTTCATAGGGGTTATGGCAGCGCTATTCATCCTCTCCGTTATGGCAATCTATCTGGGGCAAATCATCTCTCAGAAGGTCGACAGGAAGCTGGTATCCAGGATAGCGGGCACCCTATTCTTGATAATAGGCATCGCTATCATCCTCTCTCTGTTGGCGCCATATGCGTTTGCTATTGGATTATAACGGCCCAATAAAATAGATTATTGCAATAGCAAGGACCCTTGCCCTGCTATCGCTTTGCTGAATTTATGTAGTGGCTATATTATTATCTAAACCTTTTCTACCTTATCGGCCTTGGGGCCTTTCTCGCCCTCAATGACATCGAAGCTCACCTTGTCGCCCTCATCGATTGCGACACCGGGCTTCAAACCAGTCACATGAACGAAATAGTCCTTACCATCGTCACCAGCAATGAATCCAAAGTTCTTGACTCGATTGAAAAACTTAACTGTTCCATCTACCATTTTTTATTCCTCAATAAGATTAGACCCTCTGGAGGAGCTTCAACTACTTAAAGTTGCTGGCAGCTTCCCCTTCAGGAGGCAAATAACAGCCATGTGAAGCCCAATCTATAAGAAAAGGTTTTATAGAAGAGCAAATACTGCTTAACGAGAATCATTTGCTGGAGGATTATTATACATGGCAGGAATGGGTGGAACACCAGTTATCATTTTAAGAGATACCCGCAGAGAATCGGGAAACGAAGCCATTTCGAATAATATAATGGCCGCCCGCGCAGTGGCCAATGCCGTGCGCAGCTCAATGGGCCCCAAAGGCATGGACAAGCTGCTGGTGGATTCCATTGGCGACGTCACCATCACCAACGATGGGGTGACCATCCTCAAGGAAATGGATGTGCAGCACCCTGCTGCCAAGATGCTCATCGAGGCTGCCAAGACCCAGGATAAAGAGGTGGGTGACGGCACCACCACTGTAGCTGTGCTGGCGGGGGAGCTTCTCAGGAAAGCGGAGGTGCTCTTAGACCAGAAGGTCCACCCCACTATGATCGTGCAGGGCTATAGAATGGCAGCTGATGAAGCAGTAAAGATCGCAAAGTCAATCGCCTTCGAGGCCCAGGAGTCAGATCGGGCACTGTTGGAGAGAATCGCCCGGACCGCTATGACCGGCAAGCTGGCAGATTCTCCTGACAGCAAGATGGCCGGATATGCCGTTGATCTGGTCCTCAATGCCACCGAGGACTATGGGGATAAGAGGGTCTTCGACATGGACAGGGTCAACGTGGAGAAGAAGGTGGGCGAGAGCACAGCAGACTCAGAGATCATCGAGGGAGTGGTGATCGACAAGGAGATCGTCCACCAGAATATGCCCCGCAAGGTCACAGATGCCAAGGTGGCCCTGCTCTCCTGCCCCATCGAGTCCAAGGACACTGAGACCAAGACTGAGGTCCAGATCACCTCCTCCGATCAGTTCCAGATGTTCATGGAGCATGAGAAGAAGAGGGTAAAAGAGGCAGCAGATAAGGTGATCGCCAGCGGCGCAAATGTGGTCTTCTGCCAGAAGGGCATCGACGACCTGGCCCAGCATTACCTTGCACAAGCGGGGGTCCTCGCCCTGAGAAGGGTGATCAAGAAGGACCTGGACAAGCTTGCCAAGGCCACGGGAGCTAACATCGTCACCAGCCTGGATGAATTGAAACCCTCGGACCTCGGATCCGCCGCTCTGGTGGAGGAGCGGAGGGTGGGAAGTGGGATAATGACCTTCATCACCGGCACCAAGAAAAGCGCTGCAACCCTACTCCTCCGGGGAGGAACCCAGCAAGTCCTGGATGGCCTGGAGAGGGCCCTTGACGATGCCTTACATGCGGTGGCAGACGTGGTGGAGGACAAGAAGCTGGTGGTTGGCGGTGCAGCCCCGGAGATCGAGATCGCATTGCGCCTGCGCGAATATGCCGCCACCCTGAAGGGAAGGGAGCAGCTTGCCGTCGCCAAGTTCGCTGAGGCGATGGAGATCGTGCCCAAGACTCTGGCCGAGAACGCTGGCTTTGATGCCATCGATAAGGTGGTTGAGCTGAAGAGCAGGCACTCCAGCAACAAGAACATAGGGCTCAATGCCTATACCGGGGAGACGGTGGATATGTATGAGCTGGGCGTGGTCGAGCCCCTGCGGGTTAAGATTCAGGCCATTTTGTCAGCCACTGATGCTGCTTGCTTGATACTGCGCATCGATGATGTCTTAGCCTCCACCAAGGAACCTCCTGCACGCGGTGCAGGCGGCATGCCTCCGGGGATGGGGGGCATGGGTGGAATGGGAGGAATGCCCGGAATGGGGATGGGAGGAATGCCTCCCGGGATGTTCTGATCATCCCGAAACCATTTTTTTTATGGTACAGACATACTCTTTTGGTTTATTTTGGTTTGTTGATGATGCCGTTTTGGCTCAAGCATCCATTTTCACCTAATGAAAATGCAATAGTGCAAATCCGTTATGTATATCGATCACGTTATCTATATATAACTTACAATGAGATTTGCTTCTGAGGTCAAGCAGCAATGGAAGGATATTGGATCTGGCTGGCATTTCTGGCTTTAGCGGTGATATCCCTCAGCATCATCCAGCTGGAAGCTGGTCGCAATAAAAGGCTGCTAGCAGGCTATCGCCAGATGCAAATGGACGTAGAACAGCTGCGGGGCCGGCTCAGGGAAAAGGAGATGAAGCTGGACCAGCTCCAGCGGGAATGCGCACATCTGCTCAAGCTCAAGAGCCGCAACCTGGATCTGGAAGAGGAGCTCAAGAAGACGAAAAGATCGGCAGAATACAATTCGTCGGAAAGGCTGCAATACCTGGAGAGCTACCTTGCCCGCCAGGAGCAAAATCCTTCAGCCATCTTCCTGGGCACCTTTCCACCCCTTCGCCTCCACTCCATTGAGGACAGACTCTGCAGGATGCTGGAGGCGGCCAGGTTCGAGGTGGTGGTTGTATCCCCCTGGATAAAGAGGCAGACCTGGAATCGGATTGCTGCTCCATTGCAGAAGTTCTTCCGCCGGGGAGGGAGGCTGGTGGTGTTCATGAGGGGACGGGAATCGGACTACAGCTCAGGAATGAGCGATGACATCCAGGATGAGGTAAGAAGGCTGGGAGGAGAGCTCCTTTTCGTCCGGCCGCTCCATGCTAAGATCTATATGATCGACAGAAAAGAGGCGATAGTGACCTCTGCCAATCTCTCCCAGGGAGGGATCGATGACAACTACGAGGCAGGGGTATGGTTGAACGATCCCCAGGTCATCCATGATATCTGCTCTTATGTGGATGACCTGTACAGGTGCCGGCAGAGTTGAAAAAGGAAAGGAGCATTTAGGCGCGTTGGAGGATTGAGATAATTTGTCCAGGATTCGGGTCTTGTGAGGTTTATCATCCGGACGAGGATACATTTCTCCTCTTGCAGGCGGCCATAAAAGAGGCCCGCCCAGAGGATCATGTGCTCGAGGTAGGCTGCGGTTCGGGTCTCGTATCCCTGGAATTGGCCAGACAGGTGGAGAGCCTTGTCGCCCTGGACATAAATCCTCATGCAGTCAGGGCGACCAGGGAGAGAGGGGTGGAGGTGATAAGATCCGACCTCTTCGAAGGAATAAGAGGGAAATTCGATCTGATCATCTTCAATCCCCCTTACCTTCCCACAAAACAGGCAGAGAGAAGCGATCAATGGATCAACTATGCCCTGGACGGAGGGGAGAGCGGCAGGGAGACCATAGGCCGGTTCTTGCTCGATCTGGCGGAGCATCTCCGGCCGGGGGGAAGAGCACTGCTGCTCATATCCAGCCTGAGCGGACCGGAGGAGGTGGAGATGATGGCAGGGGACGCCGGGCTTATCACAGAGCGGGTGGCCAGCAAGGGATGCTTTTTTGAAAAGCTCATGGTGCTGAGGATCACAGTCCGCAATTGAGTTCTCCGGCGGGATAGTAGATATCATTTTATAAATATAGACTTATCAGCATCAGAACTGCCCGCAAGTCCATCGCCTTTACTATCCAGGAGAGCGATCAGCCTCTCCAGCACTAGAGAGACGCCTTCTCCGGTCTCGGTGGACATCTCTGCCAGATCACTGTATCTCTTGATATCAACCTTATTGGCGACGATCAGCATGGGCAGCCTGATCCAATTGGATAGATCCTCGGCCAGACGAAGCTGTGAATCCAGAGGATAGCCGCAGTGCTCGCTTGGGTCCAGAATGTATAGCACTACCCCCTGCAGATGGCTGAGGGCAGCCACGGTCTGCCTCTCGATCTCATTTCGCTCCGACATTGGCCGGTCGAGCAATCCGGGAGTGTCCACCACCTGATACCTCTTATCGTCCCGAACGAAGTGGCCCACAATTATCCCCCGAGTGGTAAAAGGATAGCTTGCCACTTCTGGTTTTGCCCCAGTGATGCGGATGATGAAGCTTGATTTCCCCACATTGGGATAACCGGCGATGAGAATGGTTGGAGCTTCCGGGTCTATGGTCGGCATCTTGCGAAGCAGATTCCGGGCAGAATTCAGGAACAGCATATCCTTTTCAATCGATCTCATCACCGATGAGAAGCGCCCAAAGGCCGACTTTCGGAGGGGAGTGCTGTCCGTCCCCCTGGCCCGCCGGATCTTTCCCACATATTCTCTGGTTATCAGTCTTGTCTGCCTGGAGGCCCAGCGCAGGCGAGATAAGCTGATACGGATCTTATCTACGCCAACCGTTATCTCCACCATCTCTCTGTAAAAAGGAGGCAGGTTCTCAAAGGAGGGAAACTTCCGGATCAAATTGGCAAGGTTATCTGAGAGGATATTGCCTGCATTCAGGACCATGGACTCATTGTCGGCAGCACGGGTGGCGCGCCGGAATGATTTATCTAAAAGCTCCTGCGATGTGGGGATAGTTGGAAGACGCTCAAACATCAGTGAGGACTAGCCGGCATTAACAGATAAAGCTTCGGTCCGGCCTTCCGTCTCCTTTGGGGCATGCGCGGCGCGGATTGCAGGATTCATTTAATAAATGGTTTTCGGAAGGCTTAAATAGTACTTCTTTATCTATATAGATGAGGTGACCTTTTGAAGAGACTAGGCACCGCGCTTCATGTCGTGCAGAATAAACTGATAGTCCAGAGTGAAGAGATCGTTGGAAGCGAGACCGCTATCCCCAGGGGTAACTCCTGGGTGGTGGATCAGAAAAGGACCAGGGTCGGAAAGGTTTTCGATATATTCGGTCCCATCGATCGTCCATATATAATCGTTCGGCCGAATAGAGGAACAGATGCCGCTGCCCACATCGGAAAGAAGCTCTATATCGATGAGGCGCCGGGGAGAGATAGCAAGTGGAAGAAATTGAAAAGCTGAGAGAGATAGAGAGGGCGGAGCCGGAGAAGCTCAAGGAGCGTACCCGGCTCAGACGCGAGAAAGAGAAGGTAGACGAGTTTGAGAAGTTTACAGTCGAGTGTCCGGAGTGCAAGAGCCACACCCTGGTGCGCGACTATGAACGAGCAGAACTGGTTTGCTCCGACTGCGGCCTGGTGATCGATGAGAACTTCATAGATCAGGGGCCGGAATGGAGAGCCTTCGACCACGATCAACGCATGAAGAGGTCGAGGGTTGGGGCGCCCATGACGTACACCATCCACGACAAGGGACTCTCCACCATGATCGACTGGAGGAACAGGGACTCATATGGCAAGACTATATCCTCCAAGAACAGGGCTCAGCTCTACCGCTTGAGAAAATGGCAGAGGCGCATCCGGGTCAGCAATGCCACAGAGCGAAACCTAGCCTTTGCCCTGTCCGAGCTGGACCGAATGGCATCAGCTCTGGGTCTATCCAGAAATGTGCGGGAGACGGCGGCGGTTGTCTACCGCAAGGCCGTAGACAAGAACCTCATCCGGGGGCGGAGCATTGAAGGCGTGGCAGCAGCAGCGCTCTATGCCGCCTGCCGCCAGTGCAATGTGCCTCGTACCCTGGATGAGATCGCAGAGGTATCCAGGGTATCGAGAAAAGAGATCGGCAGGACATACCGGTTTGTGTCCCGGGAGCTGGCCTTGAAGCTCATGCCCACCAGCCCCATCGACTACATCCCCCGCTTCTGCTCCGGCCTGAATCTGAAGGGCGAGGTGCAGGCGAAGGGAATTGAGATCCTCCGCCAGGCCGCGGAAAAGGAGCTCACCAGCGGGCGCGGGCCCACTGGCGTGGCCGCAGCCGCTATATATATCGCCTCCATCCTCTGCGGGGACCGGCGCACACAGCGCGAGGTGGCAGATGTGGCAGGAGTGACAGAGGTCACCATCAGGAACCGCTACAAAGAGCTGGCAGAAGAGCTGGACATAGAGATAATCCTTTGAAGGGATATCTCTAGCATCTTTTTTTCAGGCAATTGCCCTAGAATCAGATTCCTGTTTTAGCCTTTATCTGCGAGATGTCCTCTTCTATCTTTGCCAGCCTCTCGGTTAGATCATCTCTATAATCTGAACGGATATCATCAATACTAACTGCGATTTCCTCTTTGGCGGAGTCTATTTTTTCTGCCAGCAGATCTGCGGATGATTTGACCTGATCTCTTACCCCAACGATCTCCGCTTTCAGGTCGTCTCTTGTGACCCTTATCTCGTCCTTTAGTTCTACGCGGGTGGCTTTGACCTCGTCACGCGTGGCTTTCACCTCATCGCGAGTGGCCCTTATCTCTTCCTTGAGCTCCTCGCGAGTGGCTCGTATCTCATCTTTCAGTTCCACTCTGGTGGCTTTTATCTCCTTCAGCACATCCTTGTTTACAGAGATCAGCTCCTTGAGCAATTCCGCTGCTTGATCGATCCTCTGATCGGTCTCTCCACTGCCCGAGACCACCTTAAAAAATCCCTGGAACTCATTTGCTGCAGCTGAATACTCCTTCTGGATATCTGCCACCTGAATCAGAGTATTCTTGATGTCTATGGCGGCAAGTAGGCTCCCCAGGTCGTAGTCTTGCCCTTCTGCCACCACCTTGACCCGGCCGTCATCGAGGTTCTGGACGTAGCCGGTCAGTCCAAAGTCCCTGGCAATGGAAACCACCCTGGCCCGGTAGCCAGTCTTCTGAACCTTGCCGGAGATATAAGCGGTCAGCCTGCGCATTATAGTTAATTTTCTCACTCTCTTTATTTAAGCCTATGACCTGCCGTATTTTAGAGTAAGAAGGAGGGAGGCAAAAGTCAGTGATGTAGGAGGAAAAGATGCTTCGACCTTTGCCAATTACTATATACGGCAATTGCCGATATAAAAAACTTTCGCTTGATGGCAGCGGACGATTCCAGGGCAAAGAGATGCTCGGCTGGTGAAAAGATGTTTGAAGAAGATCCTCTGGGCGACATTGCAGTTCTCACAACTATTTGCCAGCAGCCTCCTGCAGCAGCAATTGTGCATCCCCATGCATGCCTGTGAGTTTTTTGGTGATGATGTGCTGCGGGCCATACTCCTGCTCCGCCAGCCCTTTAATCCGCCAGATATCGGAGAGGAGCCTGCCGATCTCCTTTTGAACGTACCTGCGGTTCTGCTCGCTCATGGTCAAAACATCTCGGTCTTCTCAAAGCCCCTCTTTCATTTTACCCTTTTCGCCGTCCTTCCCAAAGCCTGGGACAACTGACAGATCTAATTTGGCATAGTGGCAGCCGGGTGGGGCCTCTCCGAGCGCATGGCTAGTACAGCCGGGCTTAAATAAGCCCAATTTTAGATAGTAAGTGCCTTCCCTCGATATGTCCATTTGAATGGCTTTGCCATTGTCTTGTTGAAGTACTCGACAA
>WBZO01001251.1_pt1 | contig 41227 bp, 35 predicted proteins | sample 5204261 | NCBI WGS metagenome assembly WBZO01 (sample SAMN12412400, study PRJNA552823) | activated sludge metagenome | isolation source: activated sludge from anammox sidestream of wastewater treatment plant... | place: USA: North Carolina | collected 2017-09
TCACCCAGCGTGTCGTCGCGTTCGATGTGGTCGACAAGCACATCGTGCAGGCGAGTTACCTGCTGACCGAGCCTGCGCGCTGGCGTGCGGGCCTGCAGCATCCGGATCTCTTCAAGAGCCTGATGGAAGCGGACCTGCGGCTGCTCGCAGGGTGCGAGATGCTGTGGGTCAAGGATGAAGGCCGATTCGTCGGCGCAAACGATCGCAAGAACTGCCGCAGCGCGCGGCCGGGCGGCGGACTCGCTTTCCTCGAATCGCGTGCCGAAGTGACCGCCGACGACTACGCACGCAGCGAGCGCTACTACGACGCGGCCGGCCGCCAGCTGTCGGGGCCCGGTGACGAGGCACTCGAACGTTTCCGGCGGCAATGACCGTCAAGGGCTACATCGCGAGGGCGATCCGCAAGCTCGACGACACGACGCAGCGGCTGCGGGCGCTGCGTTCGCCGCCGCGCGCCGCATCACCGGGCGGCACACCCCCGGAGCGGCCCCGCCCCGCGGCGCCGGGCGAAGGGCCGTCGGGCCGCGTGCGGCACGACGAGCGCGGCAACGCCGTGTGGGATCTCGCCGTCTCGACCGGCGTCTTCGCGCTCGAGAGCACCTCGAAGCTGCTGAAGCGGCTCGAAGCGCCGGAGCTGAAGATCGACGACGACCACGAGCTGAAACTCGAGGACGACAAGGGCGGCGGCTACGATCCGTACAACCGCCGCCGCTGATCGACGCTTCTCATTCGTATCCGGGGATCGTCCAGGGCTCGGCCTCGGCGGCGGTGATCCATTCGCGCAGGATGGGGTCCGCGAGCGCCGCGTCGCGGTAGGCCGCGGCGGGTGCCGAGAGCGTGGCGCCATACGTCATGAAGCGCAGCACGACCGGCGCGAACATCGCGTCCGCCACCGTGTACTCGCTGCCGAACAGCCACGAGCCCTGCGCGCCGCAGGCGGCGCGGCACTGCGACCATGCCGCATCGATGCGGGCCACGTCGGCGGCGAGTTCCGGCGTCATCGCGGTGCGGCGATTGTGCGCACGCGCGTTCATGCCCCACTGGCTGCGCAGCGCCTGGAAACCCGAATGCATCTCGCAGGCGAGCGAGCGGGCGCGGGCCCGGGCGGCCGGTTCGCGCGGCCAGCCGCGGCCCGCGGCGAGTTCGCTCGCGTACTCGCAGATCGCGAGCGAGTCCCAGATCGCGAGATCGCCGTCGCGCAGCACCGGCACGCGGGCCGCCGGACTCCATGCAGCGACCTGCGACTTGAACTGCGGCGTGTCGAGTTGCAGCAGGACTTCCTCGAACGCGAGCCCGAGGTGCCGCAGCAGCATCCACGGCCGCAGCGACCACGACGAATAGTTCTTGTTGCCGATGGCGAGCTTCAATGTACTCATTGCAGGTTCTGTCCCCGTGTTTCGATGATGCAGGGTGCGAGCGCCGCGGCCGCGAGCGGGATCACCGCCACCCACACCATCGTGGCAAGGAGTGCCGCGGACGAACCGTCGGCGCGCGACGTGACGATGCCGACGGCGAGCGGCCCGGCCGCCGCGATCACGCGCCCGATGTTGTAGCAGAATCCGGCGCCGCTCGCGCGCAGACGCGACGGGAAGAGTTCCGGCAGGTAGAACACGTACGTGCTGAAGATGCCGTAGACGCCGAGCCCGACGAGGAACAGCAGATAGAGGCGCGTGAGCGGCGCGAAGTCGAGGCCGAAGACCACGAGTATCGCGAGCGCCGACCAGAGGAAGTACGCCGCGAACATCGCGCGGCGCCCGAGCCAATGCGCGAGCGGCACGGCGGCGAGCGCGCCGACGAGGCCACCCACGTTGAATGCATTGGCGGCGAGCGTCTTCCAGCGCTCGACGCTGTCCGGCGCGTGCTCGGCGGCGAGCCACGCGCCGAGCAGCGGCACGAACGCGTTGCAGGCCCACCAGGTGAGTAGCCCCGACACCGATACGAGAAAGCCGATCAATGTCGCGCGACGTACCCGGGGGGCGAACAACTCGCGCGGCGAGGGCGGTGGCTCGGTGGCGCGTGCACGCGTCCAGGCCTCGGGCTCGTGGATGAAAAGGCGCACGAGGAACGCGAGCACCACCGGCGCGAGACCGCACAGGAACACATAGCGCCACGAGTTGGCCGGATCGTGCGCAAACCATACGCCGGCGACCTGGTAGTTCACGGCGCCGGCGAGCAGGAGTCCGAGGGGCGAGGCGGTGTAGAGGAGGGTACCGGCAAACACGCGCCGGTTCTCCGGCACGGTTTCCGCGACGAGCGCCGCGCCGACGGCCCATTCGCCGCCGATGCCGAGGCTCGCCAGCACGCGAAAGGCGATCAGCTGCCCCATGCTGGTCGCAGCTGCGCACAGCGCCGTGCCCACGGCATAGAGCGCGACGGTCACGAACAATGCACGGCGGCGGCCAAAGCGGTCCGCATACCAGCCGAACAGCACGCCGCCCGCGGCCCAGCCGACGAGCAGGATCGAAGAGAGCACCCCGGTCCAGAGCACCGTCGCATCGCGCGCCGCGCGGCTGCCGTGCTCGAGGTCGAGCAATGCGGGCACGGTATTCGGCGCCACGAAATTGAACAGCAGCGCATCGAACACATCGAAGCCCCAGCCGAACCAGGCGGCTGCCAGCACCAGCCATTGATAGCGCGTCATCCGGTGACCCCCGTCGCTGTCAGCAGTGTAACCGCGCGGCTGCCAGCGCAGAACCGCACATCGCGTCATCAAACCCTGCGCCCGTTCACGGTATGTTCAGCGGTACAGGGGGATTCTCGGACCATGGCGCAAGAATCATCGCAGTCGGTCGTCACGGTGCACAGCCTGCGCGAGTACTTCCGCGAGTCGGTCCACGATGCGCTCGCGCGCCAGCATGTCGCGGTCGGTGGCGAAACCGAGCAGTACGTCGTTAACCTGCTGACGCTGTTCGCGCGTTCCGAGGCGCTCTACGAACAGACACCCGACGGCGCGCGCATCAAGCCGCTCGTCGTGATGCTGGCCGAAGCGCTCGAGGCGCGGACCGGCCGCGAACGCTGCGCAGGGCTGCAACGCCTCGGCGACGTGTCGCTGTTCGTCGCCGGCTTCTTCGCGCAGGGATTCGCGCGCAAGCTGATCGACATCGACTATCACATCGCGATGGGTGGCCGCGCGTACGGCACCCTGTCGGATGCGGTGCGGGGCAGCGGCCGCGCGGCGCTGGGCCCGGTGTTCGCCGAACTCGCAGCCAAGTTCCAGCAACTCGTCGATGCGCTGAACGAGGTGAGCGAGGCAGGCCATCGGCACAGCGACCAGGACATTCTGCGCCTCTACGAGATCTGGCTGAAGACGGGCAGTCGCCGCGCGGAGCGCCTGCTCAACGAACTCGGCGTGACGCCCTCGCCCGGTGCGCGCACGCCCTTCCGGCACTGATGGAGCGACGCATGGTCCTTCGCGCACTGCAGGACCTGCTCGCCGGCATCTACGACGTGCCGCTGGCGCACGATGTCCGTGATTTCCTCGTCACCGACCCGGCCTGGCTGTCGCGCACGGGCGGCGGGGCGGCGAGCGAGGAACAGCTGCTGGTCGCGCGCGACGGCGACGGCATGGCGATTTCGCTGTATCTCGACGCGGCCGTGCTCGCGCGCCTTGCCGCGACCGATCCGCTCGAGCACCTGTCGACCGGCAATCTCGCCGATTGCTGGACGGCGCTCGAGGGGGTGAGCCATTTCCACTATCTCGCCTTTCATGCGGGGCACGACCACGAAGTCTCGCGGCTCGAGCTCGAGACCCAGGCGGAGGTCGACAAGTATGTCGCGACGCTGTGGTTGCTGAGGCGCCAGGACCCGGCGCGCTTTCCGCGCGAACTGCACCGGATCCTGTTCGATCGCACGCTGGTCGACCCGAACCTCCCGCCGCAGCGCGCGTCGATCTATCGCCGCGCCAGCCATTATGCGGCCCGCTTCTGTCGGCGCATGGAGCAGCGCCTCGCCCGCCCCGAGGGCGCGGCGCATCGTGATTCGGTCGCGGAGCTGAGGCGGTTCTACCGGTTCGGGGAAACGCGCAAGGTCGCGCACATCGAGCGCTGCAGCTGAGCGCCGTCCACGGATGGCCGCCGCAGCGGCGCAGGCTCAGTCGTCGTCTTCCCCGCGCTGCCTGCGCGCCTCGAGCTCGCGCTTCAGCTTGATCCACTCCGAGAGCTTGCGCAGGTCCGTGCGCGTCGTCGTGCTGGTGCGTTCGGCCGCCGGGCCGGCGCTGCGCGCGCGCTCGTAGGGGTTGTGGCTCTTCTCGGCCCGGTAATCCTCGATCTCGAGGGGCGGCCGCGAGAACTCCCCGGTGCGGTCGTCGGGAATGTCCCGCCATTCGACGCGCGCGTTGCCGAGATCGTCGTGCACGATTTCTGCGACACGGCGCGTACCTGCGGCGGGCGATTTGTGGCGGCTGTCTGGCACGATCCCCGCGAGTCTAGCGGCCGGGGCGCTGCCGATCCGCGGCACAGGTCACATCCCCGGACATCCCGAGCCGCGCGGCCGCGCGCAGCAGGCCGACGCAGGTCTTGGCATCGCTGATGTCGCCGGCGAGCACGTCGCGGCAGGCGTCGCCGAGCGGGAGCCAGCGCACCTCGAACAGCTCGCCGGCCTCCGGCTGCTGCCGGGCCGGCGCGAGGCCGGTCGCGAGATAGAGATGCACGGCCTCGGTCAGCACGCCGGGCGAGCTCACGACACTGCCGAGCGCGTCCCAGTGCGCCGCGTGGACCCCGGCTTCCTCCACGAGCTCGCGCTGCGCCGTGACGAGCGGCGGCTCGCCGGGCTCGAGCTTCCCGGCGGGCAGCTCCGTGATCCAGCCGTCGATGGCATGCCGGTACTGGCGCAGCAGGCACACGCGCCGATCGGCATCGATCGCGACGACCGCCGCCCCGCCCGGGTGGCGGATGATGTCGAGCGTGACTCGCTGCCCGTTCGGCAGCTCGACGACCTCGATGTTGCCGGTGACGATACGGCCGCGAAAGCGCGTCTCGCAGGACAGGAGCTTTGCGCCGCTCATCGCGAACGCGCGTGATACGCGGTGTTCGGCATCATGTCGGTGGCGGTCGCGAGGCGGTTCGACAGGTTGAAGAACCCGGTGACGGCCGCGATGTCCCAGATGTCGCGCGCACTGAAGCCGGCGCGCACGAGCCGGCGGCGGTCGGCCGCACCGGTTTCGGCGGGTGTGACGGTGAGCTTGTGCGCGAACTCGAGCATCGCACGCTCGCGCGCCGGCAGCCGCGCCACGCGCCAGTTCATTACGAGCAGCTCGCCGAGTGCCGGATCGCCCGACAGTTCGCGCACCGCCTGGCCGTGCGCGACGAGGCAGTAGTAGCAGCGGTTCGCGGAGGACACGACGACCGCGATCATCTCGCGCTCGAGCTTCGAGAGGCCGGATGCGCCGAGCATCAGGTCGTTGTACATGTCGATGAACGCGCGCAGCTTCACGGCATCGAAGCTGAACGCCGCGAGCACGTTCGGCAGGAAGCCGATTTTCTCCTCGCAGATCGCGAAATATTTGCGCAGGTCGGCCGGCAATGCGCGCCGGGGCAGCCGCGGCAGGCCGAGCGCCGTCAGCGTCTTCGGCTCGGCCGCGGCCCGCTTCGTCGCCCGTGCCTTCATCGCGAGTCGACCTCGTCGACATCGGCCTGCCCGGTGAGGCGCCGCCGCACGTGCGACCACGACATGCCCATCGCGAGGATTGCGGCGGCGACGACGAGGCCGATCCAGGTGAGGGCGCGGGTATTGCCGGTGTCGAGCCAGCCGAACTGCACGGCGACCCAGACGAGGGCGGCGAAGAACGCGAGCGCGAGCAGCACGCCGATGATGCCGAGCGAACGTGCGGTGGCGGTCAGGAATACCACCCAGCCGATCAGCAGCACGATGCCTGCGAGGGCCTTCACGGCATCGATCGCCGGGAACCCGGCTGCCACCCAGTGGAAGTAGGAATGACCGCTCGGATTGAACGTGAGGGCGACGAGGAGCAGGGCGAAGACGAACCGGAGTGCGACGCCGCCCACGCTGAAGGAGTCATCCGCCATGGCGCACCTGTGCGTGAATGGCAGGAATGATCGGGCAAACCGTGACGCGGGACAACCTTGCGGGCGGCAGGATGCGCCGCGCTATCGTATATATTGCACGGTCATGCCGCAGCCCACGCACCTCGAGAAGCTGAACGCCGCGCAGCGCCAGGCGGTGACCTGGGGAGAGCCGCGCGGCGCGCAGGGTTTCCGGTCCGGGCCGCTGCTGATCATCGCCGGCGCCGGCACCGGCAAGACCAACACGCTCGCGCACCGCGTCGCCCATCTCGCGCTCCATGGCGTCGATCCGGCGCGCATCCTGATGCTCACTTTCACGCGGCGCGCGGCACTCGAGATGCGCAGGCGCGCGCACGAGATCGCGAAGGCCGCCCTCAACGAGACGCTCGGCGGCGTGGGGCAGGCGATCGCGCAGCGGCTCGGCTGGGCGGGAACCTTCCATTCGATCGGCAACCGGCTGCTGCGCCACTATGCGCCGCAGCTCGCGCTCGATCCGCAGTTCTCGGTGATGGACCGGGCGGATGCGGCGGACCTGATCGACGGCCTGCGCCACGAGCTCGGGTACACGCGCAAGGAACAGCGCTTTCCGCGCAAGGACACCTGCCTCGCGATCTATTCGTACCGGGTCAACACGCAGAAGTCGCTGAAGGAAACGCTCGAGCAGCAGTATCCCTGGTGCCTGTCGTGGGAGGAGGATCTCGCGAAGCTCTTCCGCACCTATGTCGAGCGCAAGCAGAAGTTCGCGATCCTCGACTACGACGACCTGCTGCTCTACTGGCATGTGCTGATGAGCGAGCCGGCGCTCGCGCAGCATGTCGGCACGCATTTCGACCATGTGCTCGTCGACGAATTCCAGGATACGAACCGCCTGCAGGCGGAGATCCTCTACCGGCTCACGCCGCAGGGCGAAGGCCTCACGGTGGTCGGCGACGATGCGCAGGCGATCTATTCGTTCCGCGCGGCGACAGTCGAGAACATCCTCGGGTTTCCCGCGCGCTTCTCGCCGCCGGCCGAGATCGTCAAGCTCGCGCAGAACTACCGTTCCACGCAGGCGGTGCTCGACGTGTCGAACGCGCTGATGGCCGAGGCGCCGAAGCAGTTCAGGAAGCACCTTTTGTCGCTGCGCGGCGTGGGGTCGCGGCCGCGGCTCGTGGCGGTCGACGACCTGCCGACGCAGGCCGAGTATGTCTGCACGCAGGTGCTGAAGGCGCGCGAAGCGAACGTGCCGCTCAGGCGCCAGGCGGTGCTGTTTCGTTCCGCGAGCCACAGCGACCTTCTCGAGATCGAGCTGTCGAAACGCAAGATTCCGTTCATCAAGTATGGCGGCCTCAAGTTTCTCGAGGCCGCGCACGTCAAGGACCTGATCGCGATCCTTCGCTGGATCGACAACCCGCGCAATGCGATGGCGGGCTTTCGCGTGCTGCAGCTGCTGAAGGGCATGGGCCCCGCCAATGCGCGCCGCGCGCTCGACCATCTCGTGAACGAGGGCGGCAGCTTCACGGCATTGCGCACCTTCGAGCCGCCTGCCGAGTGCGCGATCGACTGGAAGAAGCTGGTCGAACTGGTCGTCACGCTCGGGGATCCGCAGTTGCCGTGGCCGGGCCAGGTGAACCAGGTGCGCACCTGGTATCGCCCGCATCTCGAGCGGCTCTATGAACACGTGCACACGCGCATCGGCGATCTCGACCAGCTCGAGCTGCTGTCGGGCCAGTACCCGTCACGGGAGCGCTTCATCACCGAGCTCACGCTAGATCCCCCGCAGGCGAGTGGCGACCTCGCCGGCCAGCCGCTCCTCGACGAGGACTACCTCGTGCTCTCCACGGTGCATTCGGCAAAGGGCATGGAATGGGACACCGTGTACGTGCTGAATGTCGTCGACGGCAGCTTCCCGTCCGAATTCGCGACCGGGCACGCCGAGACGATCGAGGAGGAGCGCCGGCTCCTCTATGTCGCGATGACGCGCGCCCGCGAGGACCTGCACCTCGTGCAGCCGCTGCGGTTCCCGTTGACGCAGCAGCCGAAGCAGGGTGACGCGCATGTCTATGGCGGCCGCAGCCGCTTCATGACCGACAAGGTGCTGAAAGCGCTCGACAGCGTGTCGTTCCAGGGCGCACGGCTCAGCGATGCGCCGCTCGCCGACGCGGGCCAGGCGGCGCTCGATGCCGCCCAGCGCATCAAGAACATGTGGTAGCCGTCAGCGCGCCGTCGGCTTGATGAACTTCAGCGTGAAGCGGTCGCTCTCGCCGATCTCCGTGTACTTCGCGCGATCGGTATCACCCATCGCGTAGGTCGGCGGCAGCGTCCAGACGCCCTTCTCGTAGTCCTTCGTGTCCTTCGGGTTCGCGTTGACCTCGGATTTCGCGACGAGGCGAAAGCCTGCCGCCTCGATCATCCGGATGGCGTACGCTTCGTTCACGTAGCCGCTCTTCGCCTTCGGGTCCTGTTCGACAGCCGGATTGCCGCGATGCTCGACGACGCCGAGCACGCCGCCGGGTTTCAGCGCCCTGTACATCGCCGCAAAGGCGGCCGGCGCGAAGTCGCGCCCCATCCAGTTGTGGATGTTGCGGAACGTGACGACGAGGTCGGCGCTGCCCGGTGGCGCAATCTCGGACGCGTTGCCCGGGGCGAGCGCGGTCACGGTGACCTTGCCGTAGAGGTCTGGTCGTGCGGCGAGCTTCTCCATATAGCTCTTCGGCGGCGGCACGACCTGCGCGGCGTAGAACTTGCCTTTTTCCGCGACGAGCGGCGCGAGGATTTCCGTGTACCAGCCGCCGCCGGGCCACACCTCGACGACCGTCTGTTCGGGACGAATGCCGAAGAAGAGCAGTGTTTCCTTCGGATGCCGGTAGACATCGCGCGCACGATTGGCCGCGCTGCGCTGGTCGCCGGCGAGGACGCGGTCGAGATCGGCCGCCGTCGCGGAACGGGTGCTCGTGGTGGTCGCGCACGCAGTCACGGCGAGGGACGCCGCCAGCAGCATGGTCATCGATTTCAGCACGTGAGCCATCGGCGGTCTCCCGGGGTCTGGGTGCGCTACCGTACCAGATCAGCGGCGGTAGGGGCCGCCGTTGCCGCGTGGTCGCTGCGGGCGCTCCTGCGCCTCGTTGACGCGCAGTGCGCGGCCGTTCATCTCGCGGCCGTTCATCGCCTGGATGGCAGTCTGCGCCGCGGGCTGCGGCATCTCGACGAAGCCGAAGCCGCGGGGGCGCCCCGTGTCGCGATCGTTGATCAGCTTGACCGACTCGACGGTACCGTGTGGCTCGAAGAGGGCGCGTACATCCTGTTCGGTGGCCGAGAACGGCAGGTTCCCAACATAGATCGTCGTCATCCCGTCATCCCATCTGAAAGGCGGACGCAACGATGCTACCCCGGCGTTCGCGGGCAAGTAAACCGGGGCCGGGCAGGGCCCGGCCCCGGTCGCACTCAGTGGCGCTTTGCGGGCGCCGGCGGCGGAACCTGCTTCTGGAAATAGGTCCAGCTCGTCTCGTTCGGGCGCGTGTCGTCGCCCGGCGGCGGCGACTTGTACTGCGGATAGTTCGTCTCGATCTCGTGCCGCAGCACCGCAGGCAAGTCCTCGTAGCGGTCGATCTTGCGCCCGGTCGTGTGGAAGTACACGAGACCCTGGCGCCCGCCCATTTCCATCCACGGCAGCCAGTTCGACTGGCGCACCCAGGCGACGCGGACGTTTGCGGTATTGCGCTTGTCGTTCACGAGGTCGGACACGTCGCCGAGGAAATTGAACATCTCGGTCGCGTGGTATTTCCCGCCGATGTAGTCCTGATAGGGGCCCGCGAGCGGATTCGGATAGAACAGCGGAATCGTCAGCGTGAGCCACCACTGGTCGCCGAGCGTGTCGGCGGACCATTTCACCGGCTGGCCGTCGCGCCCGACCGGAAACATCGGCGGCTGGTTCACCGGGTCGTTGGCGATGTGCAGGACGTTGACGGTCTTGCCGGTCCACGGGTTCACCCAGGTCTTCAGCACCTCGCGCGTCTTCGGGTCCATGTAGAGCAGGAGTTCGCGCGACACGAGACGCCAGCCGGTGCCCTTGACGGGATCCTTCACCGTCACGCAGGCGCGGATGTTCATCGCCTCGACGTGGAACAGCTTGCGGTCGGGTTCGCCCTCGACGCGGCTCCACATGCCGCCGTTCCAGTAATAGATCACCGGCTCGTTGTCCTTCACCGAGCACTGCACCTTGCGCATCGCGACGGTGGCGCCTTCGGGTGTCGACAGATCGATCCTGCCCGCCTGTGCGACGCCGGCGGCGGCGAGGAGTGCCGCGGCGGCGAGAAGCCGCGACGGGGTGCGCTGCATATGGGTCATCGTGGGAGTCCTCTCATTGTCATGTACCTATGACATTCTAGCCATGCCAGCCGCGCAGTGCGCCGTAGAGTGTCCAGGCGCCGATCGCGACGAAGCCGACGCCGGCCGCGATGTGCAGGTAGCGCACCGGCACGAATTTCGACACGACGCTGCCGGCGAGCACGGCGAGCGCCGTCGAGACGATGAGCGCGAGCGCCGCCGCCGTGAACACGCTCACGCGCCCGAATCTCGCTTCCGACGCGTAGAGCAGCGTCGCGAGCTGCGTCTTGTCGCCGAGTTCGGCCATGAACACCGTGCCGAACACGAGCAGGAACGTGCGGGTATCCATGTCAGGCCGGCTCCAGGTACGCGTAGCCGTTCAGCTCGCCCTCGTAGAAGCGCTTCAGCGCCTGGCTTTCGCCGATCGTCATGCGGCCGTCGCGGATCGCGCGCTCGCAGTCGCGCGCCAGTGCCGGATAGAGTTCCTCGACGTCGTATTCCATGTACTCGAGCACCTTGTTGGCGGTGTCGCCCTTGACGATCTCGTCGATCGCCCAGCCACCGTTTTCGTGCAGGCGGATGTGCACCACGTGCGTGTCGCCGAACAGGTTGTGCAGGTCGCCGAGCGTCTCCTGGTACGCGCCGACGAGGAACGCGGCGAGGTAATACTCGCCGCCCGGCGCCACCTCGTGCAGCTCGAGCGTGCGCTTCACCTCGCGCTGCGAGACGAAGCGGTCGATCTTGCCGTCGGAATCGCAGGTGATGTCGGCGATCACGCCCTTTCTCGTCGGGCGCTCGTCGAGGCGGTGGATCGGCACGATCGGGAATAGCTGGTCGATCGCCCAGCTGTCGGGCAGCGACTGGAACACCGAGAAATTGCAGAAATAGATGTCGGAGAGGATCTCCTCGAGCCCGGCGAGTTCCTCCGGGACCTCGCCGACCTTGCGGCAGTAGTCGCGCAGGCGGGCGCAGGTCGCCCAGAAGAGCCGTTCGGCGAGGCCGCGGATCGCGAGCGACAGGAGCCCGAGGTTGAACATCTGCAGGACCTGCTCGCGGGCGGTGAGCGCATCGTGGTAGCACTCCACGAGCTGCCGCGGGCCGATGCCGTTGTATGCCTCGAACAGGTCCTGCACGGGCTGCGGCAGCTCCGCGCCGCCGTCGTAGTCGCGCGCGATGTCGCCCGAGACGCGAAAGCGGTCGAGCGCCGAGGTGCCGAGCGTGTCGAAGATCAGCACGCTGTGCGGCGCGGCGATCGCGCGGCCGGATTCGCTGACGATCATCGGGTGCGCGATGCCGCGGGCCTTGCACACGCTCGCGATGCGGTAGACGACATCGTTCGCGTACTCGGCGATCGTGTAGTTCATCGACGAGGGGAAGTTCGTGCCGCTGCCATCGTAGTCCACGCCGAGCCCGCCGCCGACATCGATGTAGCGCAGGCCCGCGCCGAGATTCGATAGTTCCGCGTACACGTGCGCGAGTTCGTTGATCGCGTCCTTGACCCGGCGGATGTCCTGCAGCTGGCTGCCCGGATGGCAGTGCACGAGCTGCAGGCAATCGAGCATCCCGCGCGCTCGCAGGACCTCGACCGCTTCCAGGATCTCGGTGATGAAGAGGCCGAACTTCGATTTCTCGCCGGCCGAATCGCGCCACCGCCCCGAACCCTCGCTCGCGAGCTTGACGCGCACGCCGATGCGCGGGCGCACGCCGTAGCGCTCCGCGTGGTCCAGGATCAGGCGCAGTTCGTCGAAATTCTCGACGACCGGGATGATCGTGCGCCCGAGCTTGGTCGCGAGGATCACCGCCTCGATGTAGCTGTCGTCCTTGAAGCCGTTGCAGACGATCAGGCGGTCCGACGACCCCTCGGTCATCGCCATGACCGCGAGCAGCTCCGGCTTCGAGCCCACTTCGAGCCCGAAGCCGTGCTCGGCGCCGTAGCGGAACACTTCCTCGACGACGAGGCGCTGCTGGTTCACCTTGATCGGAAAGACGGCCGCGTAGGTGTTGCCGTACTCGTTCTCCGCGATCGCGTGGGCAAACGCCTCGGCGAGGTGACGCAGGCGGTGCGCGAGGATGTCGGAGAAGCGCACGACCACCGGAGTCGTCAGGTCGCGGGCCTTGAGGCCCTGCACGACCTCGTACAGGTCGATCTCGCGTGCTTTCGACGTATCGGGGCGCACGACGATGTGGCCCGCGTCGTTCACGCCGAAGTAGCCCTTGCCCCACGCGTCGACCTGGTAGAGCTCGGCCGAGTCCTCGGTGCCCCAGGACGGCGAACGCCCCGGCTTCGGTTCAGCGGCCACGGACGGCTCCGGAAAAAAGGGCGCGCACGATAGCAAATCAGCCGGGGCGCGTCGCGTCGGGCACGCCGGTCTCGACGGGCCGCGCCGGATCGCGCACCCATTCGCTCCACGAGCCGGCGTAGAGGCGAGCGCCCGGCAGGCCGGCGTGCTCGAGCGCAAGCAGGTTGTGGCACGCCGTCACGCCGGAGCCGCACATCGACACGACCTCCGTCGCGGGCTGACCGGCGAGCAGTGCTTCCCATTGCTCGAGCAAGGCCTGCGCGGGCAGGAATCGGCCGTCCGGGCCGAGATTGGTGGTGAACGGCCGGCTCTGCGCGCCCGGCACATGGCCCGCGACCGGGTCCAGCGTCTCGTTCTGCCCCGCGAAACGGTCGGCGCCGCGCGCATCGACCAGCCGCAAGCCACCACCCGAGAGCAGCTTGACGAGCTCGTCGGTCGTGACAGTGCGATCGACCTGGACGTGCGGTGTGTAGAGCCGGGGGTCGCGCCGGCGGACATGGGTCTCGACGGCACCGCCGGCTGCGAGCCACGCGGCGTAGCCGCCGTTCAGCACGGCGACGGCCTCGTGCCCGAGCCAGCGCAGCATCCACCAGGCGCGCGCGGCATAGGCGCCGGGGCCGGCGTCGTAGGCGATCACCTGTACGTTCGAATTGATGCCCCAGCGGCCGAACGTGATCGCGAGGCGATCCGGGACAGGCAGCGGGTGGCGCCCGGTCGCGGGGCCGGGCGGGCCCGACAGGTCGCGCTCGAGGTGGGCGTACTGTGCGCCGGGGATATGCCCCTCGGCATACAGGGCGGCGCCGGCTTCGCTCGCGGCGAGCTCGAAACGGCAGTCGAGAATGACCACTTCCGGGCGCCCGAGCAGCGCGCCGAGCTGGGAGACGTCGATGAGCGTCGAATACATGCGACAATTCTCGACCGAAATCGCTGCCACTACAATTTGGACATGATCGACGTCTACTGGGGGAGCGGCAGCCCGTATTCCTGGCGGGTGCTGCTCGCGCTCGAACACAAGCGGCTCGAATACCGCAGCCACGTGCTGCAGTTCTCGTTGCAGGAGCACAAGGCGCCGCACATCGTCGCGATGAATCCGCGCGGCCGCCTGCCGATCCTGAAGCACGACGACTACGTCTGCTTCGAATCGGTCGCGGTGCTGTACTACCTCGACCTGAAATATCCCGAGCCGCCGATCTTCGGCCGCACGCCCGAGGAAGCCGGCGTGATCATGCGCGTCATCTGCGAGTTCGAGGCATATGCCGAAGATGCGCTGATGAAGATCGTGCACGCGTTGTTCGAGGGCGGCGTCAACGAGAGCAATGTCGGCGAGCTGACGCGGGCGATGCTCGCTGTCGCGAGCGAGGCCCGCACGATCGAAGGACGATTGTCGAAGGGCGACTGGATCGTCGGTGATGCCTACTCCGCCGCCGACATCGTGATCTATCCCGCGATCCGGGTGCTGCTGCGCGCACTCGGCAAGCCGGGCGCCACGGTGCTCGCCTCGCGCTTCCTGCCGGTCGAGGTGAACTATCCCGCGCTCGGTCGCTGGCTCGATCGTGTCGCCGCGCTGCCGGGTCACGACAGGACCTGGCCGCCTCACTGGCGCACCGCCTGATCGGCGCGCGCGAACTGGCGGGCATGGGGCCCGGTTGATACCCTTGCGCGCATGAGCCACAAGGTCTACTTCGAATTTCCCGGACGCATCGTCCTCATCGGTTTCGGCAGCATCGGCCAGGGCGTGCTGCCGCTCATCCTGCGGCACATCGGCGTGCAACCCGGGCGCATCAGCATCATCACGGCCGAAGACAACGGCCGCGAGATCGCCGCCGGGTACGGCGTGAAGTTCGTGCGCGAGGCGCTGACGCGCGAGAACTTCCGCCGCATCCTCGACGCGAACGTCGGCCGCGGGGACTTCGTGCTGAACGTGTCGGTCGACGTGTCGAGCATCGCGCTCATCAAGTACTGCTGGGAGCGCGGCGCGATGTACCTCGATACCTGCATCGAGCCGTGGGCGGGCGGTTACACCTCGCCGACCATCACGCCCGCGAAGCGCACGAACTACGCACTGCGCGAGGAGGCGCTGGCGCTCAAGGGGAGCAGCACGCGCGTGCCGACCGCCGTGATCACGCACGGCGCGAACCCGGGGCTCGTGTCGCATTTCGTCAAGCAGGCGCTGCTCAACATCGCCGCGGACCTCGGGGTCGAAGCCGCGCCGCGCGCCCGCGCCGAGTGGGCGAAGCTGTCGCAGAAGCTCGGCGTCACGACGATCCACATCGCCGAGCGCGATACGCAGGTCTCGAGCGAGCCGAAGCGTATCAACGAGTTTGTCAATACCTGGTCGGTCGACGGGTTCGTCGGTGAGGGCAGCCAGCCGGCCGAGCTCGGCTGGGGCACGCACGAACGCAATTTCCCGCGCGACGGCAAGCGCCAGGAATTCGGTTGCGGCGCCGCGATCTATCTCATGCAGCCTGGCGCCGCGACGCGCGTGCGCACCTGGACGCCGAACGCGAAGAATTTCATGGGATACCTGATCACGCACGGGGAGTCGATCTCGATCGCCGACTACCTGAGCGTGAAGAGTTCGTCGGACGCCATTTACCGGCCGACCGTTCACTACGCGTATCACCCGAGCGACGCGGCGGTGCTCTCGGTGCACGAACTGCAGGGCCGCAACTGGCAGCTCCAGGACACGAAGCGCATCATGATGGACGACATCGTGAGCGGCATCGACGAGCTCGGCGTGCTGATCGCGGGACACAAGAAGAACGCCTACTGGTACGGATCGCAGCTGTCGGTCGAGGAGGCGCGCCGCCTCGCGCCCCACAACCAGGCGACCAGCCTGCAGGTCACGATATCGTGCCTCGCCGGCATGATCTGGGCCATGGAAAATCCGAACCGGGGGCTGGTCGAGCCCGACGATCTCGACTTCCGCCGCATACTCGAGATCTGCGGGCCCTATCTCGGTCCCGTGATCGGCGAGTACACCGACTGGACACCGTTGTCGGATCGCGAGCGCCTCCTGCCGGAGGACATCGACAAGAGCGATCCGTGGCAGTTCAAGAACGTCCGCGTGTTCTGAATGGCACCAGTCATCGATACTCGATGCCCGCGATGGCGTAGGTGCGCTCGCCTTCCGGCGCGCGCACGACCACCTCGTCGTCGAGCCGCTTGCCGAGCAGCGCCTTTGCGAGCGGCGCGTCCATGCTGATGTAGGCCGGCGCGACATCGAACTCGTCGGGACCGACGATGCGCACGCGCAGTCCGCGCCCATCCTCGCATTCGAGCGTGACCCACGCGCCGAAGTACACGCGTGCCGGATCCGAGGGGGGCCGATCCACGACGACCATCCCGTCGAGCCGCTGGCGCAGGTAGCGGACGCGGCGATCGATTTCCCGCAGCCTGCGCTTGCCGTACGTGTACTCGGCATTCTCGGACCGGTCCCCCTGTGCGGCGGCCTCCGCGACGGCCTGCGTGACCTGCGGGCGCTCGACGCGCCACAGCCGGTCGAGCTCGGCCCTGAGGCGGGCGTGCCCGTCCGGCGTGATGAAGCGGGATCCGGGCGCCTCCCGCGGGCGATAGCGGCTCATCGGGGGCAATTCTCGGCTTTCTTGCGCCAGTTCTCATCTTCGGGGGCCGTACCGCGGGGTTATTGTGGGGGCAGTCACAGTCTTCCGGCGGGCAGGCGACTAGCCTTGGTCCCATGTCCGCCCGGTATTACACGCATTTCGTGACTCCGGCCGACGAGGCCCGACAGGCCCACGAGTGGAGCGGAGTGGTGGAACTCGGGCGCGCGCTCGATCAGCGCGGCGGAACGGGTGAGCTCGCGAGGCTGCTCGCACAGAGCTTCGAGCTCGATTCGGAGGACATCAGGATTTTGCACTGGGCGAGGCTTCATTGAGCGTTTGAGATCCCCTGGCGGACTTCCTTCCCTTCATTGAAAGTCCGCATACTGCGACCCCGGTCCACAAAACCGGGGTCTTTTTTTGCCCGGGAGACCTCGCATGCCTGCGCGCCGCATGAAGCTCGCCGCCTGGATCGCCGGGGTGCTCGTCGCCCTCGTCGGCCTCTACGCGTGGGCCGGGTATCGGCTGGCGCCGCGGCTGATCGCGGAGAAATTGCCGGCGTCGGTCGCCGCCGCGACTGGCCAGCGCCTCACGCTCGGCAGCGTCGCGGTCGATCCGTTCGCGCTGTCTGTCGACGTGACCGGCCTCTCGCTCACCGGGCCGGATGGTGCGCCGCTGCTCGGTGCAAATCGGCTCTTCATCGACGCTGAACTGGCGTCGCTGTGGCGACGCAGCCTCGTGCTGCGATCGATCGTGCTCGATGAACCCGCGGTCGATCTCGTGCTGCGGAAGGACGGGAAGCTGAATCTCGTGACCGCGCTCGCGCCGAAGGCGCGCGCTGCGCCGGCGCGCGAGGCGCGCGCGCCGCTGCGCATCAGCGTCGGCGAGATCGTCGTCAATCGCGGCCGGCTCGACGCGAGCGATCTGCGGCGCGCGGTGCCGCTGCACGAGCGTCTGGCGCCGATCAACGTGCGCGTGCAGGACTTCACGACGGCGGCCGGGGAGGCGGGGCGCTTCGAGATCGTCGGACGCGGCGAGCATGGCGCGGCTCTGTCGCTCGACGGACAGGTTGTGGCGCAGCCGTTCGCGCTCGATGGCCGACTGACCGTGCGGCACCTTCCGGCCGAGACAGCCTGGCGCTTCGCCGGCGCGTACGATCGCATCGCGCCACCCTCGGGCGAGATCGACCTCTCGACCCGCTACCGCATCGCCTCGGGCGAGGGCGGCGCGCAAATCGACCTCACGGCGCTCGACATCGACGCGCGCGCGCTCGCCGTGCGCGCCGCGGGCGCCGACAGCGAGTGGATCCGGATCGCGGGGCTCGCGGAGCGGGGCGGCAGCATCGCGGTGCACGACGCCCTCGTGCGCCTGCCGGACATCGCGATGCAGGGCCTCGAGGTGCACGCCTGGTCCGGCGAGGACGGCCACCTGAATCTCGCGGCGCTCGCGCCGCAGGCGCATGTACCGCCGCCAGCCTCGCAAGCCGCGACCGCAGCGACCGCGCAGGACGCGGCGTCGCGCAAGGCCTGGCGCATCGAGGCGCCGAAGCTGCGCATCGCCGGTTCCCGCATCGCATACGAGGACCGCCGCGCGCCGTCGACCGTGAGCTACCGGCTTGCGCCCTTCGATCTCGAAGTCGATGGCTACGCGAGCGATGGCGGGCCGGTCAAGGCGGTGCTGCGCGGCACGTTCAACGACACGGGGCGCATCGCGGTCGAGGGCGAGTGGCGGCCCGCGGAGCCGGGCGGGGAGTTCACCGTCGATGCTGCACAGTTGCCGGTGCCGTTCCTGCAACCGTACCTCGAGCGCCGCACCGACCTCGTGCTCGAAGACGGCACGCTGGCGGTGAAAGGCAAGGTCCGGATCGCGCGACCGGTAGGCACCGCGCCACGCATCGACTTCGACGGCCAGGCAACGCTCGCGGGATTTCGCAGCGTCGACCGCGAACTGCGCCAGGACTTCATCCGCTTCGGCGCGCTGTCGCTGTCCGGTATCCGTTACCGCACCTCGCCGGCGTCGCTGCGCGTGCGGGACGTGCTCGCGAGCGGCGCGTACTTCAAGCTCGTGATCGCCCCCGACCGGACCACCAACCTCGCCGACGTGCTGTCGCCGCCCCGCCTGCGCGCGCGCGCAGGCGACGGCGATGCGGTGGGTGCGCGGGCGCACACGGCCGGCACGTCCACGCAGGGGCCGCGGCGGATGCCGATGCGCATCGACCGGATCCGCGTCGAGCGCAGTTCGGCGAACTTCGCCGACCTGTCGATCCGCCCGAGTTTCGCGACGGGCATCCTGGATCTTGCGGGCAGCGTGAGCGGCCTGTCGTCGGACCCGGGTGCGCGCGCCGCAGTGAAGCTCGACGGCAAGGTGGATCGCTATGCGCCGGTCGAGATCCGGGGTTCGGCGAACTGGCTCGCCGCGAGCAGCTACACAAACCTCGACGCGAATTTCCACAACATCGAGCTGCCGACCTTCACGCCGTACTCGGGCAAGTTCATGGGCTACGAGATCGAGAAGGGCAAACTCGATGCGCACTTCTCCTACCTGATCGAGCATCGCAGGCTCGATGCGAAGCACCGGTTCGTGCTCGACGGCTTCACGCTCGGCGAACGGGTCGACAGCGCCGATGCCGTGCACCTGCCGGTGAAGCTGGCGGTGGCGCTGCTGAAGGACCGCAACGGCGTGATCGACATCGACCTGCCGGTTTCCGGTTCGCTCGACGATCCGCAGTTCCGCGTCGGACCGCTCGTATGGAAGGCGCTGAAGAACCTGCTCGTCAAGATCGCCACCGCACCGTTTGCGCTGATCGGTTCGCTGTTCGGCGCGGGCGAGGAAGTGCGCTTCGTGGAGTTCGCCTATGGCAGTGCCGCGCTCGATGCACCGGCGCGCGAGCAGCTCGCGAGTGTCGGCAAGGCACTCACCGACCGGCCGCAACTCGCGCTCGAGGTGCCGCTCGTCGTCGACGGCGCGCACGATCGCGATGCGCTCGTCGAGCAGCGCTTCGAGGCCATGGTCGGCGGTGCGGCGTCACGTGGGCTGCGGGACAGCGATCCCGCAGCGTGGCAGAAAGTGCTCGACGCGGCGTGGCGCAGGGCGACCGGCGAGCGCCGCGCGCCGCGTCCCGAGCGCGCGAAGGACGAGGACGCAGGCAGCTGGGCGCAGCGCGTGATCGCGGCGGATGAAGCTGCGCTGCGATCACGCATCGTCGTCCCGGACACCGATCTCGCCGCCCTCGCGCGGGCACGCGCGGACGCCGTGCGCGATGCGCTCGTCGCGGGCGGGCTCGCGCCCGAGCGCGTGTTCGTCGTGACCGGCGAGCCCGCGGCGGATGCGACGGGACGTGTTCGGCTCACCCTCAACGTGCGGTGATCTTCGTATACTGCGCCGATGCGAAATTTCGTCACGACCGCTGCGATCACGGTATTGACCGCCTGCGCGACGTCGGTTCCGGCGCCTGCCCCACCACCACCATCGATCGAGACGCCCCCGGCTGCGCCACCGCGGCCTTCGGGCCTGCTGCTCGGCGGCTACGACCCTGCCATCCGGCCGCAGGACGACCTGTACGGGTTCACCGGCGGCAAATGGCTGAGCGAGACCGAGATTCCCGCGGATCGTTCGAGCTGGGGCACATTTGCGATGCTCGACGAGCGCGCCGAGCAGGATGTGCGGGCCATCGCCGAGGAGGTCGCCCAGCGCGCCGACCTTCCGCCGGGGTCCGATGCGCAGAAGATCGGTGACCTGTACGCGAGCTTCATGAACGTGCAGGCGGTGGATGCCGCCGGCCTCAAGCCGCTCGAGTCGCGCTTCGCGCGCATCCGGGCGATCGCGACCCACGCCGACGTCGTGCGCTTCATCGGCGAGTCGCAACGGCTGCTGCAGCGTGTGCCGCTCAATTACTACGTGGCGCAGGACGCGGGCGATGCGACGCACTACATCGGCGTCCTCGCGCAGGGCGGCCTGTCGATGCCGGACCGCGACTACTACCTGAAGCAGGACCCGGCCAATGCGGCGTTTCGCAAGCAGCACGTCGAATACATCGAGAAGATGCTGACGCTCGCCGGGGCGCGCAGGGCCGCCGCGCGTGCCCGGCGCATTGCGCTCCTCGAGACCGCCATCGCCGCGATCCAGTGGTCGAAGGTACAGAATCGCGATCCGGTGGCGACCTACAACAAGACGACACCGGCGGCGCTCGCCGCGCTCGCGCCCTCCATCGACTGGAGCGCGTTCTTCGCCGCTGCCGGTGCGCCCGTGGCCGCGGTCGACGTGAACCAGCCGACCTACGTGCAGGCGTTTGCGAGGCTGATCACCGACACGCCGGTCTCCGTCTGGCGCGAGTACTTCTTCTTCCAGTTGCTCGATGTGTCGGCGCCCTATCTCGCCACGCCGTTTGCGACGGCGCACTTCGAATTCCACAGCAAGGCGTTGCAGGGCGTGCAGGAAGAGCCCGCGCGCTGGAAGCGGGGCGTGGCGCTCATCGACGAGCAGCTCGGCCAGCTCGTCGGCAAGGCGTACGTGACGCGGCACTTCGAGCCGGAGTCGAAGACGGAGATCCATGCGCTCGTCGACAACCTGCTGCGGGCGTTCGACCAGTCGATCGACACGCTCGCGTGGATGAGCCCGGCGACGCGTGCCGCCGCCAAGACGAAGCTGCACAAGATCAGCGTGAAGGTCGGCTACCCGGACAAGTGGCAGGATTACTCGGCGCTCGCGATCTCGCGCGACGACCTCTACGGCAATGTGCAGCGCGGCACGGACTATGAGTTCGCCCGCGACCTCGCAAAGCTCGGCGCGCCGATCGATCGCACCGAGTGGCACATGACGCCGCAGACGGTCAATGCCTACTACAACCCGGCGATGAACGAGATCGTCTTCCCGGCCGCGATCCTGCAGCCGCCGTATTTCGACCCGGAGATCGACAGCGCGGTCAACTACGGTGCGATCGGCGGCGTGATCGGCCACGAAATCAGCCACGGCTTCGACGATTCGGGGCGCCAGTACGACGGCGACGGGAACCTGCGCGACTGGTGGACCGCCGAGGATGCCGCGCGCTTCAAGGCGCTCGCCGACCGGCTCGTGGCGCAGTACGACGCATACACCGTGCTCGACGGACAGCACCTGAACGGCAGGCTGACGCTCGGCGAGAACATCGGCGACCTGTCGGGACTCGCGGTCGCGTACCGCGCCTGGCAGCTCTCGCTCGATGGCCGGCCGGCGCCCGTGATCGACGGTTACAGCGGTGCGCAGCGCTTCTTCCTCGGCTGGTCGCAGAGCTGGCGATGGAAATACCGGGACAACAACCTGCGCATGCGCCTCGTCGTCGATCCGCACAGCCCCGCGCAGTTCCGCGTCGACGGCGTCGTGACGAACCTGGACGAGTTCTACGCGGCATTCGGTGTCGATGTCGGCGACAAGCTGTACCGGCCGGACGCCGATCGTGTGAGAATCTGGTGAGGAGACATCGCTGGCAGGGGAGTGACAACATGCGCGCGCTGAAACTCGCATTCGTGGCGGCCGCCGGCCTCGTGCTCACGGGCTGCGGCTACAACTCGCTGCAGTCCCAGGACGAAGCGGTGAAGTCCGCGTGGTCCGAGGTCGTCAACCAGTACCAGCGGCGCGCCGATCTCGTGCCGAACCTCGTCGCGACGGTGAAGGGGTTTGCGCAGCAGGAGCAGACCGTGCTGCTCGGCGTGACCGAGGCCCGCGCGAAGGTCGGCTCGATCCAGGTCACGCCCGAGATGCTGAACGATCCCGGGGCGCTCGCGAAATTCCAGGCCGCGCAGGGCGAGCTCACGACCGCGCTGAAGAGCCTGCTCGCGGTGACCGAGAACTACCCGGACCTCAAGTCGAACCAGAACTTCCTCGAACTGCAGGCGCAGCTCGAGGGCACGGAGAACCGCATCGCGGTGGCGCGCAACCGCTATATCGCCGCCGTGCAGCAGTTCAACACGACGGTGCGCTCGTTCCCGACGAACCTGACCGCGATGCTGTTCAAGTTCCAGGTCAAGCCGAACTTCACCGTCGAGAACGAGGCGGCGATCGCGCGGCCCCCGGCGGTCGATTTCGGCGCGGGTGCTGCCGCACCGACGCCCGCACCGGCGCCTGCGCCTGCACCGGCAGCCGAATCGCAGCCGATGATGCCCTCGACCTGAGCGAGCGGGCGCCCGCGCCGTGCACCCACCGTGCCTGCGGCCCGCAGCCGTCACATTCGTGCTGGCGGTCGTCGTGGCCGTCGTCGCCACGGCGTTGCCACGCGCGGCGCTCGCGCAGGACCTCAAGGCGATTCCGCCCCTTGCCGCCCGCGTCACCGATACGACCGGCACGCTCACGGAGGGCGAGCGCGCCGCGCTCGACGCGAAGCTCGCCGCCTTCGAGCGTGAAAAGGGCGCCCAGGTCGCGGTGCTGATCGTCCCGACCACACAACCGGAGGACATTGCGCAGTACTCGATCCGGGTCGTCGACGCCTGGAAGCTCGGTCGCGCGCAGCCCGACGACGGCGTGCTGCTGCTCGTCGCCAAGGACGACCGGCAGCTGCGCATCGAAGTCGGCTACGGACTCGAGGGGGCGCTGCCCGACGCCATCGCGAGCCGCATCATTCGCGAGACGATCGTGCCGCGCTTTCGCGAGAACGATTACTACGGCGGCATCGATGCAGGCGTCGACCGCGTCCTCGGCGTGATCCGCGGCGAGCCGCTGCCGCCGCCGGACGAGCGCTGGCAGCGCGACAGGACCGCCGGCCGCGGCGCGCAGTGGTTGCCGATGCTGCTGTTCGGCGTGTTTGTCGGCTCGGGTGTCCTGCGTGCGATTTTCGGGCGGGGCCTCGGCTCGCTGCTGACCGGCGGGGCGATCGGTGTGATCGTCTATGTCCTGCTCGCCGCGCTCGGCATATCGATCGCGGCGGGCATTGGCGCGTGGCTGCTGTCGTTGTTCCTGTCCGTGATCCCCCGTGGCAACTGGTCGAGCGGTCCACGTCATGGTGGCTGGGGCGGCGGCTGGGGCGGCGGTTTCGGCGGTGGTGGCTTCGGTGGCGGCGGGTTCAGCGGCGGGGGTGGCGGCTTCGGGGGCGGCGGTGCCTCCGGGCGCTGGTGAGAACATCGATGCGCTGGCTTCGACACCTGTTCACGCCCTACTGGCTCACGCAGCGGCGCTTCGGGCGCGCCGCCTGCGCGGCGATCGAGCGCGCCGTGGCGGATGTCGAGAGCCGCCACGCGGGCGAAATCCGCGTCGCGATCGAGACCGCGCTCGACCTCGGCGACCTGTACTACGGTGTCAGCGCGCGCGCACGCGCGCTCGCGGTATTCGGCCTCCTCGGCGTCTGGGACACCGCGGGCAACAACGGCGTGCTGATCTACGTGCTGATGGCCGACCGCGATGTCGAGATCATCGCCGATCGCGGCATCGCATCACGGGTGCCGCGGAGCGAGTGGGACGCGATCTGTCGCCAGATCCAGGAGGCATTTCGCGCCGGCCGTCATGGCGAGGGCATCGCCGACGGCGTGCGGGCCGTGGGCGAGGTGCTCGCGAGGCACTTTCCGCACGACGGCGGAGACCGGAACGAGCAGCGCGATCGCCCCGTGCTGCTGTAGGCGAACGCGCGTCGCAATAACCGCGACAAGCGTGCCTGCGCTGCAGCGCAGCGGTTCGGGGTTTTGCTGAACCGTCGCGGGGTGAGCGCAGCCGGGCCGGTCGACGCGGGCTGTTCGCTGTTTTCCACCGCCCTGCAATGCCATACTTTCCGGATGTCCACGACAACCGTCCGCGCCCTCGCGCTCGCCGCCACGCTCGCTTCGCTGTCCGCCTGTTCGCTGCTCGGTGACACGTTCGGGCGCAAACCGGCGCCGGTGGAGCCCGCGCCGCCGCCGCCACCGCAATACGCGCCGCCGGTCGCCACGAGCCGCTTCACGATCGACCCGCAGCACGACGACGTGGTCGGCGTCGTGCAGCGGACCGTCGTCGGCAAGGAAGACACCTTCTCCGACATCGCGCGCCGCTTCAATGTCGGCTACGAGGAGATGGTGCGTGCGAACCCCGGGGTCGACCCGTGGCTGCCGGGTGCCGGGCGCGAAGTCGTGGTGCCGACGCGGTTCATCCTGCCGAATGCGCCGCGCAAGGGCATCGTGATCAATCTCGCCGCGATGCGCCTGTGGTACTTCGAACCATACAAGTCCGGAGAGTCGCAGGTCGTGCACACCTATCCGATCGGCATCGGGCGGGTCGGCTGGGCGACTCCCGAAGGCACGACAAAGGTCGCGCGCAAGATGAAGGACCCGACCTGGCGCCCGAGCGCCGCGGTCCGCAAGGAGCATGCCGAGAACGACGACCCGGTGCCGGCCGTCGTGCCGCCGGGGCCCGACAACCCGCTCGGCAATCGCGCGCTCTACCTCGCCTGGCCGAGCTATCTCGTGCACGGCACCAACAAGCCCTATGGCGTCGGCATCCGCTCGAGCCACGGCTGCATTCGCCTCTATCCCGAGGACATCCTGCAACTGTTCGATCTCGCGCCGGTCGGCACGCCGGTGCGCGTCGTGAACCAGCCGTTCCTGTTCGGCTGGCACGACGGCAGGCTCTACCTGCAGGCATACGACGTGCTCGAGGACGATCCGCGCGATTTCGCGAAGGCGCAGAAGAAGCTGCTGTCGAAGCAGCTCGCGGCGCGCATCCAGAAGGAGCTGAAAGCGCGCGGGGAATCGATCGACTGGACCGCCGTCTCGGCGATTGCGCATGCGCCGCGCGGCATACCCGCGCCGGTCGCAGGCGGTAGCGCGGGCGTCGATGCGGAAGTGGCGGCGGCTGCAGTCGTCGAGAACCGGGTACCCGACGGCGCCAACTGGGATGGCGTATCCGGGCTGCCGATCGACGAGAAGACATTCGAGGAGATGTTCTCGGACAACGGCACCGACTCGCCCGCCGCACCCGCCGGGAACGCGCCTGCGGACAAAAAGCCCCAGGGGTGACATTCGAGCGCGTCGGCGCTGTCACGCATGCGACGCACCGTGACGCGCTCGACACCGGCGCGCCGGCCCTGGGGACTGTCGCCGATATGCTACAGTCCGCTGCAGCACGGGGGGCAGCAGTGGCCGACGCCGTCACTGGCTTCGAGATATCCGAACAAAGTGGGCCTGGGCACGCGATCGCGCGCGTGACCACGGGCGTCACCGCCTTCGTCGGGCGTGCCCTCAAGGGGCCCGTCGACACGCCGGTCACGATCCACGGCATTGCCGAGTACGTGCGCATCTTCGGGGGACTCTGGCAGCCCTCGACGATGAGCTACGCGCTCGAGCAGTATTTCGAGAATGGCGGCCGCACGGCGATCGTCGTGCGCGTGGCGAATGGCGCGCGGCCGCCGACCCTCACGCTGCCGGCCGGCGCCGCGCCGCTCACGCTCGTCGGCCTCGCGCCGGGATCGCGCGAGTACCTGCGCGCCTCGGTCGACTACGACGGCATCGGCGACAACGAGGACGATCGCTTCAATCTCGTCGTGCAGCGCCTGCGCACGCCGGGCTCGGAGCGCATCGAGGAGCAGGAGATCTTTCGTCGCCTCTCGGTGCAACCCGACAGCGACCGCTATGTCGCGAACGTGCTCACCGATTCGCGTCTCGTGCGCGTGCGCGGCGATGTGCCGGGCGCACGGCCGGCGCGCACGCCCTCGCGCGTCGCGAGCCTGATGGTGGGTTATGTCGCGTCGAATCCCGACGGCGACGACGGTGCGCCGCTGACCGACTATGACCTGATCGGCTCGACCCAGCGCGGTAGCGGGCTCTTTGCCCTGCGTGGGGCGCCGCACTTCGATCTCCTTTGCGTGCCGCCGCTCACGCGCACCGACGACGTCGGACTCGCCACGCTGACCGTCGCGTCACGCCTGTGCCGCGACCGGCACGCGATGCTGGTCGTCGATCCGCCCGCAGCCTGGTCGACCGCGGCAGTGGCGATGGATGCGCTCAGGCCCTGGCCGTTTCGCAGCGAGCAGGCCGTGATGTACTTCCCGCGCGTGCTCGCGCTCGACCGGGTGCGCGGTCGCTACGAGGTCTTCGCCTCGTGCGGCGCGGCCGCCGGACTGATTGCACGCGGCGACGCCGCCTCGCCGCTTTGGGGTGCGCGCGAGACGGACGAGCCCGTGCTGCGCCCGACACTGCGCACGGCCGTCGCGCTCGAGGACAACGAACGCGCCCGGCTCGCGCAACTCGGCGTCAATACCTTCACCACCGTACGGCCGCTGCAGCGGCGTTCCTCGAGCCCGCGCACGCTCGGTGCGGGCGGCTCGGGTCCCGCGGACTGGACCTGGCTCGCGGCACGACGCCTCGCCCTTTTCATTCTCGCGTCGGTCGAGGAGGGCACGCGCTGGATCGTGTTCCAGCACGACCGGCCCGAGGCGTGGGCACGGCTGCGCGCGCAGGTCGAGGCATTCCTCGCCGGTCTCGAAGACGAGGGCGCATTCGTCGGGCGCACGAGCGCCGAGCGCTGGTTCGTCATCTGCGACGCGCGACTGAATCCGCCCGAGTCACTCGCCGCGGGCCAGGTGAACCTGCTGCTCGGCTTCGCGTTGACGCATGCCGGCGACTTCCATGCGTTCCTCGTCACGCATCGCGCGGGTGCGAGCAGCGTGCGGCCGGTCAGCGTCAACCGGCTCGCGACGTCTGGGGAACGCGTGGAAGAGGAAATCGAGACGTCGATCCTTCAGGGCATCGCGCTCGACAGCTGAGCCGGACCCGCTGGCCCCGGACGCGGCGAGACGTACATCGTCACGACCGCGCGCACCACCTCGATTCCCGCGGTGTCCTGCACCGACACCGCGACACCGACGTTTTCCGCGCCGTCCCACGTCGATTTCTCGAGCCGCGCCGCCGCGGTCACGCCGGTCACGGCCGGCTTCAGGTATTCGATCGTCATGCCGCGCGGAATCCAGCGCATCGCGATCGGGATCGTCACCTCGGTCACGAGCCCGGCGGCCAGTTCGACGAGATTGCCCATCGCGAGCGCGTGTACCGTGCCGACATGATTCTCGACGCGCCGCCGCTTCGCCATCGAGACGCGGCACAGGCAGGGGCGCAGCTCGAGCATGCGCGGCGCGATCGTGGCGAAGTAGGGTGCGCGCCGCGTCACGGCGCGCGCGAACAGCCAGCGGCCGGCTGCGCTCCGCGACAGGCGCCGCCACCGGGCGAGCACGGGACTTTCCGCCGGTGCGGTGATCATGGCCGCCCGATCATACGTCAGGCGCACCGTAGCCGCCGCCGCCCGGCGTCAGCACTTCGATGACGTCGCCCGGCACCACATCGAACCGGTCCGCCGCGGCCAGTTCGACGATTTCCCCGTTCGCGCGCAGGAGCCGGGTCACGCCGGCGGCGCCCGGCGCGCCGCCGGCGAGGCCGAAGGGGCGCGTGCGGCGCCGGTTTGCGAGGATCGCGCCGCTCATCGGCGCGAGGAACTCGATCGCGCGCACGATGCCGTCGCCGCCCCGATGGCGACCCGCGCCGCCCGAACCGCGGCGGATCGCGAATTTCCGCAGCCGCACCGGGTAGCGCAGCTCGAGGATCTCGGGATCGGTCAGGCGCGAGTTCGTCATGTGGGTCTGCACGGCGCTCGCGCCGTCGAAGTCCGGTCCGGCACCCGCGCCGCCGGCGATCGTTTCGTAGTACTGGATGCCTGCATCGCCGAAGGTCAGGTTGTTCATCGTGCCCTGCGACGCGGCGAGCACGCCGAGTGCCCCGTAGAGCGCGTCGACGATCGCCTGCGAGGTTTCGACGTTGCCGGCCACCACCGCCGCGGGCGCCTCCGGTGCCAGCATCGAGCCCGCGGGAATGTGGATCTCGAGCGGCGCGAGGCAGCCCTCATTGAGCGGGATCGGCCGCTCGATCAGTGTGCGGAACACGTAGATCACTGCCGCCGTGCACACGGCGCGCGGCGCGTTGAAATTGTGAGCGCCCTGGGGCGAGGTGCCGGCAAAGTCGATGCGCGCTGCGCGCCGGATCGCGTCGGTTTCGATCCGCACCCGGATGCGCTGGCCACCGTCCATCGCGAGCGTGAAGGTGCCGGATGCGAGGCGCGAGATCGCGGTGCGCACGCAGGCTTCGGCGTTGGCCCGCACGTGTGCGAAGTACTCGAGCAATGCCTGCAGGCCGTGGCGGCGCGCAGCGCGCGCGAGCTCCTCGAGCCCGCGGGCGTTGGCGGCGAGTTGCGCACGCAGGTCGGCGACATTCTGGTCCGGATTGCGTGCCGGGTGGTGGGCGCGGGCGAGCGCGCCGCGCACGCCCGCTTCGTCGAACACGCCCTGCGCGACGATCCCGAGGCCCTCGATCAGCACGCCTTCCTCTTCGATGTGCGTGCTGAACGGCGGCATCGAGCCCGGCGTGATGCCACCGATGTCGGCGTGGTGTGCGCGGGAGGCGACGAAGGCGTCCGGTCGCGACCCTCCGGCGAGGAATGCCGGTGTCACGACCGTGAGGTCGGGCAGGTGGGTGCCGCCGTGGTACGGACTGTTCAGCAGCCACGCGTCACCGGCACGCAGCGTCGGGCCGTGGTCGCGGATCACTGCGCGCACCGCGGCCCCCATCGAGCCGAGATGCACGGGCATGTGCGGCGCGTTGGCGAGGAGCCTGCCGTCGCCGTCGAACAGCGCGCACGAGTAGTCGAGGCGCTCCTTGATGTTGATCGATTGCGCCGTATCGCGCAGTACGCTGCCCATCTGCGTCGCGATGTGCATGAAGAGGTTGCCGAAGATCTCGATGCGCGCGGGATCGGGCGGGGCGCCTGTGCGGGTCACCGCAGCCGTCCGTGGCGGGTGTGCGTCGTGACGCTCGATGACGAGGGCGCCGTCTGCCGCACGGGTCGCGCGCCAGCCGGGCTCGACGACCACCGTGAAGTTGGGATCGACGATGAGGGCCGGGCCGTCGACCTCGCTCGTCGCCGCAAACGGCAGGACCTGCGTGTCGTGCCAGGTGTCGCCGAAGCGGGTCCGCACACGGGCAGGCAGCGTCGCGAGCGCAGCGGCGGCCACGTCCGTCACCGCCGGCAGCGGCGGTGTCGCGCGCGCCTCGAGGCGCAGCGATTCGATCGTGAGCGATGCGCTCTCGTCCGCGAATCCATAGCGGGCGCGCTGCGCGGCGAGGTACGCCTCGCGCGGCGTCGCCGCATCGGCGTCGACGTCGAGTGTCGCTTCGCTGTCGCCGGCGCGTACCTCGAGTACGCGGCGCACGGCAACCGGGCAGGCACCGGGCAGCGCCGCGCACGCGTCGCTCTCGAGCGTGGCGAGCACGGTGCGGGCCGCGGCGAGCCCCGTGTCGTCGAGTGGCGCGCGCAGGCTGCGGCGCCGCGTCTCGAGCCAGTCGGCGACGCCTATGCCGAACGCGGACAGCACGCTCGCGAGCGGATGGATCACGACGCGCCGCATGTCGCACGCGGCGGCGACCGCACAGGCATGCTGGGGCGCGGCGCCGCCGAAGCAGAAGAGCGCGAAGCGCGCCGGGTCCTCGCCGTGCGCCGCACACACCTGTCGCACTGCATTCGCCATCGATTCGACCGCGATCTCGAGCCAGGACGACGCGAGTTCGATGGCTTGCTCGTGGCCCGCACCCGTGCCCTTGATCTCCTGCGCGTGGACGAGGAGCGCCGCGTGCACCAGCGCGGGCTCGATGCGCGCATCGCCGGCGCTGCCGAAGACCGCGGGGAGGAATGCGGGATGCAGGCGCCCGAGCGCCACCTGCAGATCGGTCACGGTGAGCGGGCCTCCGCGGCCATAACACGCGGGTCCCGGCATCGAGCCCGCGGAGGCCGGCCCCACCTGCATGCGGCCGTCCGCGTAGCCGAGCACCGAGCCACCGCCGGCAGCGATCGTGTGGATGTCGAGCATCGCGGCCTGCAACCGGGTGCCGGCGAGCTCGTGCTCGAACCGCTGGGCGAGGCGGCCGGCGTAGACCGACACGTCGGTCGACGTGCCGCCCATGTCGAAGCCGATGAGCGCATCGAGTCCGAGTTGCGCGCCGATGCGGGCCATGCCGTTGAGTCCGCCCGCAGGGCCGGACAGCACGCTGGCCGCCGCGCGAAAGCGCGCTGCCTCGACGAGCCCGCCGGTGCTCTGCATGCAAAGCAGCTGCGCCGCGGGATCGACCGCGCGTGCATCGTCCGCCACCCGCTGCAGCCAGCGCCCGAGCGGCGCCGCGAGATACGCATCGAACACGGTCGTGTCGCCGCGCGCGACATAGCGCACGAGCGGCGAGACCTCGTGCGAGGCGGATATCGTCGTATAGCCTGCTGCCCGCGCGAGGGCGGCGGCCTGCGCTTCATGCCGTGGATGGCGGTCGCCGTGCATGAACACGATCGCGACCGAACGTCGCCCGCGCGCATGGGCCTCGCGCAGCGCCGCGGCGAGCGGCGTGATCGCGAGGGGTTCGATGAGCGTGCCGTCGGCCGCGATCCGCTCGTCCGCTTCGATCACCTCGGCGTACAGCGGTGACGGCAGGACGATGCGGCGTGCAAACACGTCGGGGCGATGCTGGCAACCGATCGCCAGTGCGTCGGCGAAACCCCGTGTCGTGACGAGCACCACCGGTTCGCCACGCCGCTCGAGCAGTGCGTTGGTGGCCACCGTGGTGCCGAGCTTGAACGCCGCGACGCGCGCATCCGTGTTGCCGCCGTGCGCGGCGAGCATGGCGAGCGCGGCGCCGATGCCCGGGTCGCAGGCCGCGGAGGCGCCCGCGTCGACGCCCTGCGACAGCACCTTGCGCACGTGCAGGCGTCCGGCGGGCGAGCGCCCGATCACGTCGGTGAAGGTGCCGCCGCGGTCGATCCAGAATTCCCACGCGCCCGCCATGCCTCACCGCGCCTACAATGCCGATTTCGGGGGCAGTCATTATGGAGGATCGCCGTGCGGCGATGACCCGCGTCTGGCAGGTCGTGCGCGCAATACCCCGCGGCGCGACGGCCAGTTACGGCGAGGTGGCCCGCCGCGCGGGCTTGCCGCGCCGTGCGCGCTGGGTTGCCGTCGCGCTGAAGGCCGCGCCCGCGTCGGCGCGCGTGCCGTGGCACCGCGTGACCGCCGCGGATGGACGGATCGCCTTCCCGGCCGGTTCCCGCCAGCATCGGGAGCAGGCCCGGCGGCTGCGCGCAGACGGGTGCGTGGTCGTGAAAGGGCGCGTGATCAGGCGCAAGGCAGAGGCGGACCTCGATGCATGGCTATGGCGGCGCTGAGCGTTACAATGGCGCCGATGCAGAGAACAGTCGTCTTTTCCCACGGCAAGGATTCATCGCCCCACAGCCGCAAGATCATTGCGCTCGCGGAGACCGCGCGGCGCGAGGGCTATGAGGTCGTCACGCCCGATTACCGCGGCATCGACTCGCCGCGCGAGCGCCTCACGAAGCTCGTCGATTCCTGCAAGGACATCCAGGGCGACCTGGTGCTCGTCGGCTCGAGCCTCGGCGGCTACATCTCGCTCGCGGCAGCGCCCACGCTGCACACGCACGGCGTGTTCCTGATGGCCCCCGCCATCTATTTCGACCAGCTGCCGCCGCTGCGCGACCGCTCCATCGACTGCCCGTTCACGATCGTGCATGGCTGGCGCGACGACGTGGTGCCGGTCGACGACAGCCTGCGCCTCGCGCGCGAATACCGCGCGACCTTGCACATCGTCGACAGCGACCACCTGCTGCATACCCATCTCAGAATGATTCGCTACTACTTCGAGCACTTCCTGATCGGGCTCGACCTGCCGCGCGACATGCAATGACCGACCGCGGGTAGTCCCGATGGAATGGTTGCTGCGCAGGCTGCTGTCGCTGTGGGTCCGTGTGACGGTGCGCCCCGAGGACATGGCAGAGCGCCTCGCTGCGCGGACCGCGCCCGTCTGCTACGTGCTCGAGCGCGCGAGTTCGACCGACCTCGCGGTGCTGCAGAATGTCTGTGCGCGGCACCGCTTCCCCCGGCCGGGCGCGCGGCTTGCCCGTGGCGAGCTGCGGCGGGTGCGCGCGTGGTTCTATCTCTCGCGTCCGCTCAATCCGTGGAGCGCGCGCGTCGACAGGCGGCCGCCGGCGGCGTTGCACCAGCTGATCGCCGCGCTGCAGGGTGATCCGGCGCTCGATATCGATCTCGTGCCGGTCGCGGTCTACTGGGGGCGGGCGCCGCAGAAGGAAGACTCCTGGTTGCGCCTCGCCCTTTCCGAGGACTGGGCACTCGCCACGCGGCTGCGCAAGGCGTTGACGGTCGTCTTCAACGGCCGCGCGACGATGGTCGAGTTCAGCGATCCGGTGTCGCTGCGCAGCCTGCTGAGCCCCGGCGATCGCAACCCGCAACTGCAGGCGCGGCGCATCGCGCGTGTCGCCCGGGCACAGTTCCGCCGCCAGCGGGCCGCGCGCATCGGGCCCGACCTGTCGCACCGGCGCACGATCGTCGCGAGCGTGCTGCGCACGCGCGCGGTGCGCGCCGCGGTGGCGGCGGAGGCGCGGGAACGACAGGTCACGCGGCGCGAAGCGCTGCTCACGGCGCGCAGGTTCGCCGGGGAGATCGCGGCCAACTATTCGCACCGCTTCGTCACGATCATGGAAAAGGTGCTGCGGCGCCTGTGGAACCGCCTGTATGACGGCGTGATCGTCGGGCATGTGGAAACGCTCGCGCAGGTCGCGGAAGGCAACGAGGTCGTCTATGTCCCCTGCCACCGCAGCCACATGGACTATCTGCTCCTCTCGTATGCGATCTTCAGGCAGGGCTATGCGGTGCCGCACATCGCGGCCGGCGTGAACCTCAACCTGCCGCTCATCGGGCGCTTCCTGCGCAAGGGCGGTGCGTTCTTCATCCGCCGCAGCTTTCGCGGCAATGCGCTCTACACCGTCGTGTTCATGAAGTACCTCGCGACGATCATGGCGCGTGGCCACTCGATCGAGTTCTTCATCGAGGGCGGGCGCTCGCGCACCGGGCGTCTGCTCGCGCCGAAGACCGGCATGCTGTCGATGACGATACGCAGTTACCTGCGCGAGCCCGTGCGCCCGGTCGTGTTCGTGCCCGTCTATTTCGGCTACGAGCGCGTCGTCGAAGCCGCCACCTATGTCAGCGAACTGTCGGGCAAGCCGAAGGAGAAGGAGAGCGTGTTCGGCCTGCTGCGCTCGCTGCGCGTCGTGCGGGAAAAGTTCGGCAAGGTGCACGTGAACCTCGGCGAGCCGATTGCCCTCGATGCGGTACTCGCCGGCACGGCTCCCGACTGGCGCACGCAGACCCCCGACGGCGACGGGCGCGCGCCGTGGGTCGCGCAGGTGGTCGACGAGACGGCGAGCCGCCTGATGCGCAACATCAATGCGGCGGCCGCGCTGACGCCGGTCAATCTTCTCGCGCTGACGCTGCTCGCGACGCCGCGGCAGGCCATGCTGCGCGCCGACCTGCTGCGCCAGATCGAGCTCTATCTCGCGCTGCTCGCCGCCGTGCCCTATGGTCCGCGCGTCACCGTGACGACCGAGACGCCGGAGGCGATCCTCGCTTATGGCGAAGCCATGAAGCTCGTCTCGCGCGAGGCGCACAAGCTCGGCGACATCGTGCGGATGAGCGAGGCGAATGCGGTGCTCTCGGCCTGGTATCGCAACAACGTGCTGCACCTCCTCGCGATGCCCTCGCTGATCGCGTGCGCGTTCGTCGGCAACTCGATCATGCGTACCGAGGACATCCACCGGCTCGTGTGGCGCGTCTATCCGTACATCGCCGCGGAACTGTTCATGCGCTGGAACGAGGACGAGATCGGCCCGGTGACGGACCAGCTGCTCGCGGCGCTCGCGGCGCGTGGTCTCATCACGGCCACCGCGGACGGCACGGCCTGGCGGCGCGCGCCGTCGACGACCACCGAGGCGGTGCAGCTGTCGTTCCTCGCGCGCGCGACGATCCAGACCGTCGAGCGCTACTATCTCGCGATCGCCGTGCTGATCAACGCCGGCAGCGGGCAGATCACGCAGGCTGCGCTCGAGGAACGTTGCCAGCTGATGGCTCAGCGCATGACGATGCTGCACGGGTTCAATTCGCCGGAATTCTTCGACCGGAGCCTGTTCGCCGATTTCCTGGACCGCTTGCGGGATCGCGCCGTGATACGCGTCGGGGGCGGCGGCCTGCTCGCATTCGACGACGTGCTGGCGCGCGTCGCGCGGGACGCGGAATTCGTCCTGTCCGAGCAGATTCGCCACAGCATCCTGCAAGTGGTGCATACCTGACCGAAGTGCTATGTTCCTGCGGTGTGCGCGTCGCGAGGCGCGACGGGCGCGGACCAGTTCGTCGTGGTACGGCGGTGGGGAACACAAATGAATAACACGAGTGGGGCCGGTCGCCCGCTGCTGTTCGCGGCGCTCGCGGCAACCGGAATCGGGGTGTTCGGCGCGCCGGCGGCGCAGGCGTTCGAGTTCCAGAACGACGCGGGCACCCTGCGCGGCAGCTGGGATACGACCATCAGCTTCGGCGAGGCGTGGCGCATCGAGGATCGCGACTGCCGGCTGATCGCCAACGCCAACGGCGGTTGCGGACGCTCGGCGAATGGCGACGACGGCGACATCAACTACCCGCAGGGCCTGTTCAGCCGCGCTGCCAAGGTCGTGTCCGAACTCGGTTTGCAGTATGGCGATGTCGGCATGTTCGTGCGCGGCTCGGCGCTGTACGACTTCGACGTGATGGGCGGCAACACGGCGCGCACGCCGCTGTCGAAGGCCGCGAAGGACCTCGTCGGCAGCTACGAACGCCTGCTCGATGCGTTCGCCTACTGGAAATTCGGCGAGGGCGGTACGCAGGGTGAACTGCGCCTCGGTCGCCAGGTCGTCAGCTGGGGCGAGAGCACGTTCATCCAGAACGGCATCAACATCATCAACCACTTCGACGTCGCGGCGCTGCGCGTGCCGGGCTCTGAGCTGCGCGAAGGATTCATGCCGCAGGAGATGGCGCTGCTGTCGCTGCAGTTCAACGAGAACCTGAGCGCGCAGGCGGTGTACATCGCCGACTGGGACGCGACGATACCGGAGCCGACCGGCTCCTATTTCAGCACCAATGATTTCGCGGTCACCGGCGGCAGCAAGGTGCTGCTCGGCTTCGGCGCATTCTCCGACCAGGGTGTCGACTTCAGCGCGCTCGGCGGGCCGCTCATCCGCGACTTCCAGCAGGTGCCGCGCCTCGCGACCCGCGAACCGGACGACCAGGGCCAGTACGGCGTCAACATGAAGCTGTACCTGCCGAACTTCGGCAACGGCACCGAGATCGGCCTGTACTTCATCAATTACCACAGCCGCCTGCCGCTGATTTCGGGCCGCACCGGCACACGGGCCGGCATCGGCAACTCCATCGGCGGTCTCACGGCAGTCGGCGCCGCGGCACAGGGGCTCGCGGCAGGCCTGCCGTTCGGTGCGGCGGTGGCGACCGCCGCGCAGGTCGCCGTCGCGCGCGCGGCCGCGGCGGGCGGCAACCTGTCGCTCGCGACCGCCACGCAGTACGCGACCATCGGCGCGAACACCCACCTGCAGGGCGGCAACGTCACGGCGCAGGCGACCAATATCGGCACGCACGAATACGCGAAGACCGCTGGCTACTTCACCGAGTATCCGGAAGACATCAAGCTGATCGGCCTGTCGTTCAACACGCAGCTGCAGCGCACGGGCATCGCGCTGCAGGGTGAAGTGTCCTATCGGCTGGATGCGCCGCTGCAGTTCGACGACGTCGAGCTGCTGTTCGCCGCGCTCACGCCGTTCGAGCAGGCTGCCTTCGCCGCGACGCAGCCGCCGGGCACGCCGTTTCCGGCCACTTGCCTGCCGGGCGCGGGTTCGACCCTGAGCCGTTGCGGCCAGCTCGGCGCGTACGGCATCAACAGCGAGATCCGGGGCTGGGAGCGTCACGACGTCGGCCAGTTCCAGTTCACGGCGACCAAGGTGTTCGCGAACGTGCTGCGCGCCTCGCAATTGGTGCTGGTCGGCGAGGCCGGTGTCACGCATGTCTTCGGTTTCGAGGACAAGCTCACCGGGGGGCCGAACGGGCGCGGGCTGCGTTACAACGGGCCGGCAACCGTGGTCAGCGGCAACGAGGCGCTCGCGAGCCGCCACTTCAACGAAGTCGAGCCGCAGGACAAGTTCGCGGATGCGACCTCGTGGGGCTATCGCATCGCGGCCCGTCTCGAGTACCCGAACCTCGTCGGGCCGTGGAACGTGTTGCCGCGGGTCGCGTTCCAGCAGGACGTGTCGGGCATCACCCCGGGGCCGGGCGGCAATTTCCAGGAAGGGCGCTACGGCGTGACCGTCGGTGTCGGCGCGAACCTGCGCGCGACCTGGGAACTCGACGTCGCGTGGACCACATTTGCCGGCGCGAGCCGCTGGAATGAACTGAACGACCGCGACTACATCACCGCCACCGTCAAGTACTCGTTCTGAACGGCGCGGATCGCCGCCCGGCATCGCAGGAGGACACACATGAAACGCCATCTGACACAGGCACTGGCGCTCGCCCTGGCCGCCATCGCGACACCGGCGCTCGCGGCGGTGAGTGCGCAGGAGGCAGCGCGCCTCGGCGTCGATCTCACGCCGCTCGGTGGCGAGATGAAGGGCAACGCAGAGGGCACGATCCCGGCGTGGACCGGCGGGCTCGGTTCACCGGCCAGGGCCGGCTTCGCGTCGTACAAGGTGGGCGATCATCGGCCGGATCCGTACGCGGCCGACAAGCCGCTCTTCACGATCACGGCCGCCAACATGGCGCAGTACGCCGGCCGGCTGACGGAGGGCCAGAAGAAGCTGCTGCAGCAGTACAAGGCCACCTACAAGATGATCGTCTACCCGACGCATCGCAGCGCGGCGGTTCCGCAGCGCATCTACGATGCGACGAAGCGCATCGCGACCACCGCGAATCTCGCGGCCGGCGGCAATGGCGTCACGGGTGCGGGCGAAGGCATTCCGTTCCCGATCCCGACGGAGGGTGTGCAGGTCTTCTGGAATCACATCCTGCGCTATCGCGCGAATGCGGTGCTGCGCCACATCGGCCAGGCGCCGGTCACGGTGAGCGGCGACTACACGATGGTGAAGTTCATCGACGACACGTTCGCCGCGTACAGCATGCCGGGCGCGCGTTCCGACAACCTGAACAACATCATCCTGTATTTCATCCAGGAGACCGTCGCGCCCGCGCGGCTCGCCGGCGAGATCCTGCTCGTGCACGAGACGCTCGACCAGTCGGTCGAGAACCGCAAGGCGTGGGTCTACAACCCCGGCCAGCGCCGCGTGCGCCGCGCGCCGAACGTCGCGTTCGACAACCCGGGGACGAATTCCGACAACCTGCGCACCTCCGACCAGCTCGACATGTACAACGGCAGTCCGCAGCGTTATGACTGGAAGATCGTCGGCAAGAAGGAAATGTACGTGCCGTACAATTCCTACCGGCTCGCGAGCCACCAGCTGAAGTACAGCGACATCCTGAAGAAGAACCACATCAACCAGGATCACGCGCGCTACGAGCTGCACCGCGTGTGGGTCGTCGATTCGACCCTGAAGCCCGGCCAGAACCACCTCTACAGCCGCCGTACGCTGTATGTCGACGAGGATTCCTGGCAGATCCTCGCGGTCGACTGCTACGACCGCCGCGGCGAGCTCTATCGCGTGCAGGAAGGCCACGCGATGGAGTTCTACGACGTGCCGACGCTGTGGACCACGCTCGAGACCGTCATGGATCTCAGCAACGGCCGCTACCTCGCATTCGGCCTGCAGAACGAGGAGCCGAGAGGCTACGACTTCACGATCCAGCGCACCGCGGCGGACTATCAGCCGAGCCAGCTGGCGCGACGTGGCGTGCGGTGAGGCACTGAGACATGGCGGGGCGCGGCGCGCACTGCTCGCGTCGCTGCTCGCGCTGCCGCTGCTCGCGGCCCCCGCAGCCCCGGTCGAGGAGTCATGGGTCGCGCCGCTCGCGTCGAAGACGCTGCTCCTCGACATCGCCGCTTTCGGGGACAAGCGCATCGCGGTCGGTTCACGCGGCCACATCCTCGTCTCCGGCGACGCGGGCGCCACGTGGACCCAGTCGCCGCACGTACCGACCCGCGCCCTGCTGACCGCGGTGACGCTGCTCGATGCGGAGCACGGCTGGGCGGTGGGTCACGACGAGGTGATCCTGCGCACGACCGACGGCGGTGCGACATGGAGCAGGGTGCACGAGTCGATCGAGGCAGAGCGGCCGCTCCTCGACGTGTGGTTCGGCGACGCGCAGCACGGCATCGCGATCGGCGCCTACTCGGCCTATTACACGACGGCGGACGGCGGCGTCACCTGGGCCGCGCGACCCTTCGTCGACGCGGCCGCGCCGCCCGCCACGGCCGACGCGGAGCCGCCGATCGACTATCACCTGAACCGCATCGTGGCGGCAGCGGGGCATCTGTACATCGCGGCCGAGGCGGGCCACATCTATCGCTCGGACGACCAGGGCGAAACCTGGCGCTCGCTGCCGCTGCCCTACGACGGCTCGATGTACGGGCTCCTGCCGCTCGATGGCGAATCGCTCCTGGCGTTCGGGCTGCGCGGGCACCTGTTTCGCACCGACGACGCGGGGCAGACATGGGTACAAGTGCCGACCGGCACCGCCGCGATGCTCACGGCAGGCGTGCGCCTCGATGCGCGCACGCTCGTCATCGTCGGGCTGTCGGGTGTCGTGCTCGTGAGTCGTGATGCGGGCGGGAGTTTCACGCTGCAGCAGCGCGCGGACCGCAAGGGGCTGTCCGGCGTCGCCCCGGGGCGCGACGGCCGGCTGATCGTGGTCGGCGAGGGCGGCATCGAGACGGTGACGCTGCAATGACGCTGGCCGACCGGCTCGAGCACCCGATCTTCGATCATCGGCGCACGATCATCACCGCGTTCGTGCTGGTCACGCTCGCATTCGCGGTGATCTGCGCGCGGGGGCTGCGCATCGATGCGTCGTTCACGAAGCAGCTGCCGGTCGAGCACGAGTACATGCGCACCTACCTCGATCCGGCGGTCGAGGAATTCCGCGGCGCGAACCGCGTGCTGATCGCGCTGATCGCCCGCGACGGCAACATGTTCACGCCGGAGTTCTTCGATGCGCTGAAGCTCGCGACCGACGAAGTGATCGTGATGGACGGCATCGACCGCGGCCGCGTGCAGTCGCTCTTCACGCCGAACGTCCGCTACCTCGAGGTGGTCGAGGACGGCATCGAGGCCGGCAACGTCGTGCCCGCGGACTTCGAGCCGACCCGGGCCGCGATGGCGCAGGTGCGCGAGAACATCCTGAAGGCGGGCATCGTGGGCCGGCTCGTCGCGAACGATTTCTCGGGCGCGCTCGTCTCGGCGATCGTGCTCGACCAGGACGCGAACGGCCGCCCGGTGGACCCGATCGCCGTGTCGAAGGCGCTCGAGAAGCAGGTACGCGACCGCATCGAGGGCGCGGGCGGCTTCCCGGGCATCGAAGTGCACATGATCGGCTTTGCGATCATGATGGGCGACATCGCGGCCGGTGCGTTGTCCGTGATCGTGTTCGCGATCGTGACGCTCGTGCTCACGCTGCTGTCGGTCTGGCTCTACTGCCAGTCGCTGCGCATCGCGCTCGTGCCGGTCGTGTGCTCGCTGGTCGCGGTCGTCTGGCAGCTCGGCGTGCTGGTCGTGCTCGGCCTCGGCATCGATCCGCTCGGGCTCCTCGTGCCGTTCCTGATCTTCGCGATCGGCGTGAGCCATGGCGTGCAGAAGATCAGCGCGGTGTCGGACGCCGCGATGGAGGGGCTCGACAGCGTGGCGGCGGCCCGCCGCACCTTCCACCAGCTCTTCCAGCCCGCAATCGTCGCGCTGCTCGCCGATCTCGTCGGCTTCGTCACGATCCTGATGATCCCGGTGCAGGTGATCCGCGAGATGGCGGTCACCGCGAGCATCGGCGTCGCGATCGTGATCCTCACGGACCTCGTGCTGCTGCCGGTGCTCGTGTGCCACGTGAAATTCGGGCCGCGCTATCGCGAGCGGGTCGAGCGGCGGCAGGCGCGCCTCGCGCGCTGGTGGCACGGCCTCGCGCGCATCACCCGCCGCGGGCCTGCGGCCGCGATCATCGCATTCGCGATCGTGCTCGCGGTGGCCGGTGCGTGGAAGGGCCGCGAGACACCGATCGGCGACACGCAGGCCGGGGTTCCGGAACTGCGTCCCGACTCGCGGTACAACATCGACAGCGACATCATCACGCGCAAGTTCTCGATCGGAGTCGACGTGTTCACGGTGATCGTCGCCGCGAAGACGCCGGTGTGCGTGAGCTACGACATGATGACGGCGATCGACCGCTTCGCGTGGCACATGCAGAACGTGCCGGGCGTGCAGGACGTGGTCACGCTGCCCTACGTCGCGAAGGTCGCGATCGCGGGCTGGAACGAAGGCAGCCTCGCGTGGCGCAGCATCCCCCGCAACCCCGACACGCTCACGCAGTCGACGAGATATGTCGAGACGAGCACGGGTCTGCTGAATGCGGACTGCACGATCGTGCCCGTCTACATCTTCCTCGAGGACCACCGGGCGGGCACGATCGAGCGGGTCGTCGCGGCAGCCAGGGCGTGGCGCACCGCGCATCCGGTCCCGGGCGCGGAGTTTCGCCTCGCGACGGGCAATGTCGGCGTGATGGCGGCCACCAACGAAGAAGTGAAGGCGAAGGAGTTCCCGATCCTCGCGGGCGTGTTCGCCGCTGTCAGCCTCATGTGTCTCGCGACCTTCCGCTCGTTGCTCGGCACGATCCTCGTCGTGCTGCCGCTCGCGCTCGTCTCGGTGCTCGTCTACGCCGTGATGGCGATCGTCGGCATCGGCCTCAAGGTCACGACGCTGCCCATGGTGGCGCTCGGCGCGGGCATCGGCGTCGACTACGGCATCTATCTCTACAGCCGCATGCAGGAATTCCTGAGGCAGGGTCTCGCCGTGCGCGATGCGTACGAGCGCACGATGCGGGTCACCGGGGCGAGCATCATCTTCACGGGGGTCACGCTCGCGATCGGCGTGGCGACCTGGGTGTTCTCGCCGCTGAAGTTCCAGGCCGACATCGGCGTGATGCTGACCTTCATGTTCCTCGTGAACATGCTGGGCGCGATCATCCTGCTGCCGGCGC
>WBZO01001252.1_pt1 | contig 41219 bp, 40 predicted proteins | sample 5204261 | NCBI WGS metagenome assembly WBZO01 (sample SAMN12412400, study PRJNA552823) | activated sludge metagenome | isolation source: activated sludge from anammox sidestream of wastewater treatment plant... | place: USA: North Carolina | collected 2017-09
GGTGGAGAAGGGCCGCATCGTCGCGCTGCTCGGGGCGAACGGCGCCGGCAAGACGACCACGCTGAAGGCGATCTCGAACCTGCTGCGCGCGGAGCGCGGCGAGGTGACCAAGGGGTCGATCGAGTTCGACGGCAAGCGCGTCGACGCGCTCACGCCCGCCGAGCTGGTGAAGCTCGGCGTGTGCCAGGTGATGGAGGGCCGGCACTGCTTCCAGCACCTCTCGGTCGAGGAGAACCTGCTCACCGGCGCCTACACGCGCGGGGTGGGCCGCGCCGACGTCCGGCGCGACCTCGACCTCGTCTACACCTATTTCCCGCGCCTGCGCGAGCGGCGCAACTCGCAGGCCGGCTACACCTCGGGCGGCGAGCAGCAGATGACCGCCATCGGCCGCGCGCTGATGGCGCACCCCAGGATGATCCTGCTCGACGAGCCGTCGATGGGGCTCGCGCCGCAGCTGGTCGAGGAGATCTTCGAGATCGTGCAGAGCCTCAACCGCAAGGAGGGCGTCTCGTTCCTGCTCGCCGAGCAGAACACCAACATCGCGCTCAAGTACGCCGACTACGGCTACATCCTGGAGAACGGCCGCGTCGTCATGGACGGCGAGGCGCAGAAGCTGCGCGAGAACGACGACGTCAAGGAGTTCTACCTCGGTGTGTCGACCGGCGGCCGCAAGAGCTTCCGCGACACGAAGTTCTATCGCCGCCGGAAACGCTGGCTGTCCTAGGATGGCCGAGCACTACGACGCCCTCGAAACGCGCGACCCGGAGGCCCGGGAGCGCGACCTCATGGCCAGGCTGCCCGCACACCTCGCGCACGCGAAGGCGAACGCGCCGGGCTTCGCGCGCATCCTGAAGGACGTCGACCCGCGCGAGGTGACGTCGCGCGAGCGGCTGGCCCGCCTGCCGGTGACGCGCAAGTCCGACCTGAAGGCGCTGCAGGAGGCGATGCGCCCGCTCGGGGGCTTGAACGCCACGCCGCTCGACAGGCTGGCCAAGATCTTCGTGTCGCCCGGTCCGATCTGCGAGCCCGAGGGCCACGGCCGCGACTGGTGGCGCACCGGACGCGCGCTCCACGCCGCCGGCTTCCGCGCGGGCGATCTCGTGGCGAACACCTTCGCCTACCACTTCACGCCGGCCGGCTCGATGCTCGAGACCGGGGCGCTCGCCTGCGGCTGCGCGGTGGTCCCCACCGGGGTCGGGCAGACCGAGATGCAGGTCGCCACGATCGCGGACCTGCGCATCCGCGGCTACATCGGCACGCCGTCGTTCCTGCGGCTCATCGTCGAGAAGGCCGACGAGCTGAAGGCCGACATCTCCTGCCTCACGAAGAGCATGGTGGGCGCCGAGTACGTGCCGCCGGCGCTGCGCGCGGCGATGGCCGCGCGCGGCCTGAGCGTCATGCAGTGCTACGCGACGGCCGACCTCGGGCTGATCTCGTACGAGTCGCGCGGACCCGGCGGCGAGGTGTGCGAGGGGATGACCGTCGACGAGCACATCCTGCTCGAGATCGTGCGGCCGGGCACCGGCGACGCGGTCGCCGCGGGCGAGGTGGGCGAGGTGGTGGTCACGAGCTTCAACCCCGACTACCCGCTCATCCGCTTCGCGACGGGCGACCTCTCGGCGGTGCTCCCCGGGCCCGCCCCGTGCGGGCGCACCAACGTGCGCATCAAGGGCTGGATGGGGCGCGCCGACCAGACCACCAAGGTGAAGGGCATGTTCGTGCACCCGTCCCAGGTGGCCGAGGTGCTCAAGCGCCATCCGGAGGTGAAGCGCGCGCGGCTGGTCGTCGACAGCCCGGACGGGCAGGACCGCATGACGCTCCACTGCGAGGTCGCCGGCGCGCCCGAGGGTCTCGCGCAGCGCGTGGTCGCCAGCCTGCGCGACGTGACCAAGCTGCGCGGCGAGGTGCAGCTCCATGCGCCGGGCGCGCTGCCGAACGACGGCAAGGTGATCGAGGACGCGCGCAAGTACGCGTGACCCGGCGCGGGGCGGCCGCGCGCGGACGGGGGCACCATGAGCTTCTACGCCTTTCTGCGCGCGGGCGACGCGCGCTACCAGGAGCGCCTCGGCCTCGACTTCGAGGAGTTCGCCGCCGGGCAGCGCTTCCGCCATCGCCCCGGGGTGACGCTCTCGCAGCAGGACAACGCCGACGAGGCGCTCGACACGCTGAACTCGGCGATGCTCCACTACGACGCGCACTACGCCGCGCAGACCGCCTGGCGGCGGCCGCTGGTGGTGTCGACGCTGACGATCCAGCGCGTGATCGGCATGGCGTCGAAGACCTTCGGGCGCAAGAAGGCGCTCCTCGGCTTCGCCGAGATCGCCCTGACCGGGCCGCTGTTCGGCGGCGACACGCTGTACGCGGAGTCGGAAATCACGGGGGTGCGGGCGGGGGACGCCCCGGACCACGGCGTGGTGACCGTCGCCACGCGCGGCGTGACCGCCGCAGGCAGGGAGATCGGCAAGCTCGCGTACGACGTCGCGGTCTACGTCCGCGGCGCGCACCCCGACGAGGCCGGCCGGCCGGCGCTGCCGGTCGCCGAGGAAGAGCGCTTCCGCATGTACGCCGCGCAGCCCGACGGCGCGCTCGTCGAGCGCTACGGCCTGTACTTCGAGGATGCGCAGGCCGGCGACACGTTCGTCCACTTCCCGCGCCGGACGTTCCTGCGCGACGAGGCGATCGGGCACGCGCTGCGCTCGCTCGAGGTCGGCCCGCAGTTCCACGATCCGGGCTGGGTCGAGGCTCACGCCGGCGGCCGCTACCGGGTGATGGAGACGTGGGTCATCGCGGCGGCGACCGCGCTCACCACCCGCACCTTCGGCCGCGTCGTCGCCAACCTCGGGTGGCACGACGTGAGGCTCCCGGCGCCGGTTCACGCCGGCGACACGATCGAGGCCGAATCGACGATCGTCGACAAGCGCGCGTCGAAATCGCGCCCCGACGAGGGGATCCTCACCGTCGACACGCGCGCCTACAATCAGCGGCGCGAGCTGGTGCTCGCGTACCGCCGCAACCTCCTCGTGTACCGCCGCGACGCGGCCGCGCCGTACGGCGCCGCCGGCTACGCCTGAGGAATGCCGATGCCCGTGCTCGACCTCGCCCACTGCCGCGCCTTCCTCTTCACCCCCGGGAACCGGCCCGAGCGCTTCGCCAAGGCGGCCGCGACCGGCGCCGACGCGCTGATCCTCGATCTCGAGGACGCGGTCGCGCCCCAGGCGAAGGACGCGGCGCGCGCGATCCTGATCGACCACTTCCGCGGCGACTTCCGCGCCGGCCTCGGCCCGCGGCAGCTCAAGGGGCTGCGGGTGAACAACCTCCACACCGGCGCGGGGCTGCGCGACCTCGAGGCGCTCGCGTCGAGCGGCGTCGTGCCGGACTTCGTGATGATTCCCAAGGTCGAGTCGGCGCTCGAGATCAGGCTGTACGCGCGCCACCTGGAGGGCGCGCAGGCGGCGATCGGCCTCGTCTGCCTGATCGAGTCGGCGCGCGGGCTCGAGGCGGCGATGGAAATCGCGCACGCCGACCCGCGCCTGCGGGTGCTGGTGCTCGGCGGCGTCGACCTCGCCGCGGACCTGCGGGCCGAGCTCGCCTGGGAGCCGCTGTTGTACGCCCGCTCGCGCCTCGTCCAGGCTGCGGCGAGCGCCGGCATCGGCCTCGTCGACCTGCCGCACCTCGCGTTCGACGACGCGGCGGACCTGGCGGCGGTGTGCCGGCGGGTGAAGGCGCTCGGCTTCACCGGGAAGCTCGCGATCCATCCGCGGCAGGTGCCGCCGATACTCGAGGCGTTCACGCCGACCGCGGCCGAGGTCGAGCGCGCGGCGCGGATGGTCGCGGCGCTCGAGCAGGCGGGCGGCAACGCGGTCGAGTTCGAGGGGAAGATGCTCGAGATCCCGATCGTGAAAGCGGCGCGGCGCGTGCTCGCGCTGGCGCAGCGATGAGGCTCGTCCTCGCGCTCGCCGGGATGCTCGCCGCGGCCACCGCGGCCGCGCAGAGCGAGTCGCCGCCGCCACGCGATGCGCCGTACTTCCCCACCCCGCAGACCGTGGTCGACCGGATGCTCGAGCTCGCCAGGGTCGGCCCCGACGACTACGTGATCGACCTCGGCTCGGGCGACGGGCGCATCGTCATCACCGCCGCGAAGCGCTTCGGCGCGCGCGGGCTCGGGATCGAGATCGAGCCGAGCCTCGTCAGCCAGGCGAACTGGACCGCGCGGCGCGACGGCGTCGCCGAGCGCGCGAGGTTCGTCGAGCAGGACCTCTTCCAGACCGACCTGCGCCCGGCGACGGTGCTCACCCTCTATCTCTTCCGCGAGCTCAACATCAAGCTCGCGCCGCGCATCCTCGAGCAGCTGCGTCCGGGGGCGCGCGTCGTGTCGCACGACTGGGACCTCGGCGACTGGACGCCCGATCACCAGGAGACGGTGCCGGCTCCCGACAAGGCGGTCGGCATCAGCCGCGAGAGCAAGGTGTTCCTCTGGATCGTGCCGGCGCGCGTTCAGGGCGAGTGGCGCGTGGAGACCACGCTGCCCGGCGCGCCCGCGGGAAGGCTCGCGCTGCAGCAGCGCTACCAGTTCCTCGCGGGGACGCTCGACGGCGCCGCGCTCCAGGCCGGCAAGGCGAGCGGCGCGAACGTCGCGTTCACGGTCGCCGGCGCGGGGCCGTTCGCGGGGCGCTACGAGGGCACCGCGTCCGGCGACTCGATCGCCGGTCGGGTGCGGCGCGCCGACGGGAGCGCGGGCACGTGGCGCGCGGTGCGGTGAGGCCGATGCGGCGGCTTGCGCCGATTCTCGTCGCGCTGCTCGCGCTCGCGGCGGCGGGCGCGCGCGGCCAGACCGGCGCTCCCGGCGAAGTCGTCTACGACCCGTTCGTCCCCACCCCGCACCGGATCGTCGAGCAGATGCTCGCGCTGGCGGAGGTCGGCCCGGGCGACCTCGTCGTCGACCTCGGCTCCGGCGACGGGCGCATCGTGATCGCGGCCGCGCAGCAGTTCGGCGCGCGGGCGCTCGGCGTGGACATCGACCGCTCGCTGGTAGCCGAGGCGCGGGAGAGGGCGGCCAGGGCGGGCGTCGCCGGCCGGACGCGCTTCGTCGCGCGCGACTTCTTCGCCACCGACCTGCGCGACGCGACCGTGCTCACGCTCTACCTGCTGCCCGAGACGAACCGCAAGCTCCTGCCCAAGATCCTCGCGGAGATGAAGCCCGGGACGCGCGTCGTCGCGCACCGTTTCGCGCTCGGCGACTGGCCGCCGGACCGGCAACTCATGGTGGACGCCGCGGAGGACTGGTCCGCGACCGCCGCGACCCGCTGGGTGTACCTGTGGTACGTGCCGGCGCAGATCGGCGGCGAGTGGGAAGTGACGCGCGAAGGCGGCGTGGCGTTCCGGCTCGACTTCGCGCAGGCGTACCAGAACCTGGGCGGGAAGGCCACGAACGGCACGGCGACGGAGACGCTGGACCGGGGCGTGCTGCGCGGGAGCGAGATCCGCTTCATCGTGCCCGGCGCGGCGCCGTTCGCGGGCGACTACGCCGGCCGCGTGGACGGCGACACGATGAGCGGCGACCTGAACGGCGGCGCGCGCTGGCGCGCGGTGCGGCGGAAGACGCGGTGACCGTCCTGCGCGTCCTCTGCGCGCTCGTCCTGTTCGCGGCGGCGGCGGTCCGCGGCGAAGAGGTGCCCTACGTCCAGACGCCGCAGAACGTCGTGGAGGCGATGCTCGAGCTCGCGGGCGTGCGCGGGACGGACTTCCTGATCGACCTCGGCTCGGGCGACGGGCGCATCGTCATCACCGCGGCCAGGAAGTACGGCGCGAGCGGGATCGGGATCGACTACGACGGGCACCTCGTCAGGGAGAGCACCGCCAACGCGCTGAAGGCCGGCGTGGCCGACCGCGCGCGCTTCGTCGAACAGGATTTCTTCGACGCCGACCTCGGCGCGGCGACGGTGGTCACGATGTACCTGCTGCCCGAGTTCAACGTGCGGCTGCGGCCGAAGCTGCTGCGCGAGCTGCGCCCCGGCAGCCGCATCGTGACCCACGACTACGACCTGGGGCCGGAGTGGACGCCCGACGCGCGCATCGAGGTGCCGGCGCCGGACAAGCCGGTGGGCGCGCGGAAGGTGAGCACGCTCTTCCTCTTCGTCGTGCCGGCGCAGGTTGCGGGGCAGTGGGAGACGCGCGTGCCGGTCGGCGACGGGGCGGTGGACGCCGTGCTCGAGCTCGAGCAGGCGTTCCGGCAGCTGGGCGGGAGCGCGCGGATCGAAGGGACGACGCGGCCGATCGAGCGCGCGGAAGTGAGGGGGCGCTACGTCGCGTTCCGGGTGGACGACCCGGCGGGCGGCGCGCTCCGGTTCCAGGGCAACGCGTCGGCCGACCGGATCGTCGGGCAGGTCTCCACGCCCGACGGGCGCGCTCACCCGTGGCGCGCGCGGCGGGTGAAGTAGCGCTACCCGCGCCAGGCGCCGCCGCGCCAGTGCCGCAGCATCAGGTAGCCGCCGAGCATGCCGCCGAGGTGCGCGAAGTGCGCGACGCCCTGCGAGGTGCCGGTCACGCCCAGGTAGAGCTCGAGCGCGCCGTAGAGGGTCACGAAGAGCCACGCCGGCAGCGGCACCGGCGGGAAGATCAGCATGATCATCCGGCGCGGGTAGAGCATGCCGAAGGCGAGCAGCAGCCCGAACACGCCGCCGGAGGCGCCCACGGTCGGGTAGGGCGCCGCGGCCGCGATCCCGGACACCGCGAGCTGCGTGAGCGCGGCGACGATGACCGCGACGAAGTAGTACTGGAGATAGCGGCGCGGGCCGAAGGCGCGCTCGATCTCGCCCCCGAACATGTACAGCGCGAACATGTTGAAGAAGAGGTGCAGCGTGCTGCCGTGGAGGAAGGCGTAGGTGACGAGCTGCCAGAGGCCGAAGCCGGCGCCCGACTCCGGGCCGAGGACGGAGGCGGAGCCGAGCGGCCAGAGCGCGAAGGCGATGACGAAGCGCTCGCCGAGCAGGTACTGGAGGCCGAAGACCGCGACGTTCGCGAGGATGAGCGCGCGGGTGACCGGGGGGACGGAGCCGAACATGGGCGAATGCGGATGCAACCATACATGAGGGCGGGGAAGGGAAAGGCAATGGCGAGGCGCGGGCGGGGCGACGGGCCGTCGGGACGCAGGTGCGACGGATGTCGCCGGGGGGCGGCGCGACGTTTCGGGCGGATGTGGAAAGTTCCCGGCGCATCTGCCAAGCTTGCGCGCTCGCGCTGCGCGGTTGCGCGGCGCGCAAACGGGTGGAGGGCCCTTGCATGATTACCGAGTACGTCCTGTTCGATCTGCCGCGGGGCATCTCGCGGCAGGAGGTGGTGGCCGGCATGCACGAAGTGGCCCCGCGCTGGCGCAAGGAGCCCAACCTCATCCGCAAGACGTTCGTGTTCGACCCGACGGCCAACCAGGCGGGCGCGTTCTACCTCTGGAAGGACCGGGCGTCCGCCGAGGCGGCGCACGACGACGCGTGGCGTCAGCGCGTCCGCTCGACCTACGGCAGCGACCCGCAGATCAGGTACTTCGACACCCCGCTGGTGGTCGACAACGCGCTCGGCCAGGTGATCGAGTAGCGTCCGCCCGGACGCCGCCGGCCGGAGGCTCCCGGAGGCCGTGGCCGAGCGACGCAGGCGCCCGCGCGCGGCGCCGGCGCGGCCCGGCCTTCGTTGTCCCGGCTCACGCCGCGATCAGCGGCACGAGGTCGCCGTCCTCCTGCGCCACCGCCCGCGCGCGCACGAGGTCCTCCACCAGCCACGCCGCCATCGCCTCCGGGGTGAGTCCGAGGAACTCGCGGTTGATGCGCTGCAGGATCCCGATCGACGCGCAGTAGGCGGGCAGCGTCGCGATCGGCATGCGCCGCTTCTGCAGCAGCGCGAACACGATCATCACCTTCACGGCGTGGCGCGCGTGGCGCGAGAGGTCGCGCTCGAAGCCCTCGAGGCGGCCGTACGCCCGCTCGAGCGCGGGCACGACGCGGTCGAACGCGGCGCCGTGCCCGGGAATGACCGCGCGCGGGGCGAGGCGCGCGATCGTGTCCAGCGTCGCGCGCGTCTGCGCGAGCGCGTGCGTGTCGCCGAAGAGCGCCGGGAAGATCACGCCGAACCCGTCCTCCCACAGCGCGTCGCCGGCGATCAGCACGCGCTCCTCCGGCGACCAGAACATGAGCGCGTGCGGATCGTGCGCGGGCGCCGCGATCGCCTGCCACTCGTGCTCGCCCATGCGCACGACCTCCCCGGCGGCGAGCGTGTCGTCGTAGCCGAACCGCTCGGCGCGCTGGTCCGCGAACCCGAGAATCAGCGCCTCCTCGTCCCACGCGTCGATCAGCGGGGCCTCGCCGGCCGGGATCGTGGTGCGGCAGCCGTGGCGGGCCTGCACCGCCCGGTTGCCGCCGATGTGATCGGAATGGCAGTGCGTGTTCACCAGCCGCGCGAGCGGCCGCCCGGCGAGCGCGTGGTCGAGGAGCGCGAGCGTCTGCGGCGCGTGATCGCCGTATCCGGAGTCGACCAGGGTCACGCCCTCGCGCCCGGCGAGCAGGATGCCGTTGGACGAGAGCCACCCGCGCTGGAGCACCTGGATGGACGCGGGCAGCACGGCGGCCGTCAGCGCGCGGCGGGCTTGCGCGCCTCGGCGCGCGCGCGCGCCGCGAGCTTCTCCGCGCGCGTGTAGCCGGACCAGCCGGCGATCTCGTCGAGCGTGCGAAAGCATCCTTCGCACAGGCCGGTGGCGTCGTTCATGCGGCAGACGTTGATGCAGGGCGAGGGAACGTCACCGCGCCCCATGGGCGCCGCCGCGGCGGGCGGCGCGCTCATGCCGCCCGTTGCGCGGCGAGCGCGCGCGCGACCTTCGACGTCGGCTCGCGCCCGAGCGCGGCGCAGATGAACCGCCCGGCCTCGAACACCTGCCCGAGGTCCACGCCGGTCTCGATCCCGAGCCCGTCGAGCATGTAGACAACGTCCTCGGTCGCGACGTTGCCCGACGCGCCCTTCGCGTAGGGGCAGCCGCCGAGCCCGGCGACCGAGCTGTCGGCGGTGGCGACGCCCAGCCCGAGCGCGGCGTAGAGGTTCGCCAGCGCCTGGCCGTAGGTGTCGTGCAGGTGGACCGCGAGCCGGGCGACCGGCACCGTGCGCGCCACCGCCTCGATCATCGCGCGCACCTTGCCGGGCGTTCCCACCCCGATCGTGTCGCCGAGCGAGAGTTCGTAGCAGCCCATCGCGTCGAGCGCCTTCGCCACCGCCGCGACCGCCGCCGGCGCGATCGCGCCTTCGTAGGGGCAGCCGACGACGCAGGAGATGTAGCCGCGCACGCGCATCCCCTGCGCACGAGCCGCCTCGGCCACCGGCGCGAAGCGCGCGAGGCTCTCCGCGATCGAGCAGTTGATGTTCTTGCGGCTGAACGTCTCGGACGCCGCGCCGAAGATCGCGATCTCCTCGACGCCCGCGGCAACCGCCGCCTCGAAGCCCTGCAGGTTCGGCACGAGCACCGGGTAGGAGACGCCGGGCTTGCGCCGGATGCCCTTCAGCACCGCCGCCGAGTCGGCCATCTGCGGCACCCACTTCGGCGACACGAACGCCCCGGCCTCGACCGCCGGCAGGCCGGCGTCCGCGAGCCGGTTCACGAGCTCGATCTTCGTCGCGGTCGGGACGGTCGCCGGCTCGTTCTGCAGGCCGTCGCGCGGACCCACGTCGACGATGCGGACTTTCGCGGGGAGGGGCATCCCGCGATTCTAGTAGCCGCGCGCGCGATCCACCACGCCGGTGACCGCCTCGCCGCGCTCGAACGCGCGAATCTTCCCCGCGACCTGCGCGACCGAGTCCTCGACCAGCGTCAGCGCCGAGCAGTGCGGCGTCAGGAACACCTTCGGGTGCGACCAGAAGCGGTGCGCCGCGGGCAGCGGCTCGGCGTGGAACGCGTCGAGCGTCGCGCCGGCGAGATGGCCGGAGTCGAGCAGGGCGAGGAGGTCGTCGTCCACCACGATCCCGCCGCGCGCCACGTTGATCACGTACGCGCCCGGCGGCAGCCTGCCGAGCGTTGCGCGGTTCAGCAGGCCGGCGGTGTCCGGCGTGAGCGGCAGCATGCACACGAGCGCGCGCGTCGCGCGCAGGAACGCATCCAGCTCGCCGGCGCCCGCGAAGGTGCGCACGCCATCGAGCACCTTCCGGCTCGCGCTCCACCCCAGCACCGGGAAGCCGAGCGCGCGGAGCATCGCCGCCAGCCGCAGGCCCAGCACCCCCAGGCCCATCACGCCGGTCGGGAACTCGTCGTGCCGGGGGGGACGGTGCACCCGCCACTCGGCGCGCGCCTGCTGCCGCGCGTAGTCGTCGAGGCGGCGGAAGTAGCGCAGCACCGCCCACGCGACGTACTCCTCCATCTGCTTCCCCATCCCCGCGTCCTCGAGCCGCACGAGCGGCACGCCCGGAGGAAGCGCGAGCGACCTCAGCGTGGCGTCGACGCCCGCGGCGAGATTGAACGCCGCCTTCAACCGCGCCTGCCCGTCGAGCAGCTCGCGCGGCGGATGCCAGAACGCCGCGTAGTCGGCCTGCCACGCGGGGCCGGGCGCCCACGCGCGGACCTCGGTACCGGGCAGCGCCCGGACGAACGCGTCGCGCCACTCGTCCGGCGCCTTCGGGACGTGGAGCAGCAGCCTCAAGCGGCGTCGAAGCGGATCAGCTCGGCGCCCTCGGCCACCTGGTCGCCGATGCGGTAGAGGATTTCCTGCACCGCGCCCGCGGCCGGCGCCACGATGGTGTGCTCCATCTTCATCGCTTCCATGACGAGGAGCGGCGCGCCGCGGTCCACCTTCGCCCCGGCGGCGACCAGCACCGCGATCACCTTGCCGGGCATCGGGGCGGTCAGGCCGCCGCCGTGCGCCTCGGTCTGGGCGCCGGCGAGCCACGGGTCGTGCAGCTCGAAGCGGTGGCGCCCGCCCCGGTGGAAAACTTCGATCGCGTCGCCGCTGCGCACCACGGTCGCCGCGATCGACTCGTCGTCCAGCCAGGCGCGCACGCCCGTCGCGCCGACGCTCTCGCAGGTGAGCATGCGGCGGGCGCCGGAGAGCTCGACCTCGAAGGCGCCGCCCGCGCGGTAGTGCACGGTCACCGCATGCGGGCGGTCGCCCTCCCGGAAGTCGAAGACGTGGTGGTTGTCCTGGTTGAGGCGCCAGCCGTCGCACTCGCTCCACGGCGACCACGGGTCGCCGGAGGCGGCCGCGTGCGCGCGCGCGTCCCGGCCGAGGCGCAGCAGCTCGGCCGCGGTGGCGAGCGCGAGCACCTCGTCGGGCGCGGCGGCGGGCGGCGGGAAGAGCTCGGCGCGCGCGCGCTCGATCAGGCCGGTGTCGAGGTCCGCGGCGGCGAACGGCGTGCACTGCACCAGCCGCGACAGGAACGCGACGTTGGTGGTGAGCCCGACGATCTCGAACGCGCCGAGGGCTTCGCGCATGCGCGCGAGCGCCGCGGGCCGGTCGCGGTCCCACACGATCAGCTTCGCCACCATCGGGTCGTAGTGCGGCGAGATCTCGTCGCCCGCCGCGACGCCGGTGTCCACGCGCACGTGGCGCGAGGCGGCCGGCGGGACGAAGTGCGCGATGCGCCCGGTCGCCGGCAGGAAACCCTTCGCCGGGTCCTCGGCGTACACCCGCGCCTCGAGCGCGTGGCCGTCCAGGGCGAGCTCGTCCTGGCGCCGCGGCAGCGGCTCGCCCCAGGCGACGCGGAGCTGCCACTCGACCAGGTCCGCGCCGGTGATCATCTCGGTCACCGGATGCTCGACCTGGAGGCGCGTGTTCATCTCCATGAAGTAAAACGTGCCGGCCTGGTCGGCGATGAACTCGACCGTGCCCGCGCCGACGTAGCCGATCGCCTGCGCCGCGGCCACCGCGGCGGCGCCCATCGCCGCGCGGCGCGCCGCGGTCATGCCGGGCGCGGGGGCCTCCTCGAGCACCTTCTGGTGGCGGCGCTGCACCGAGCAGTCGCGCTCGAAGAGGTGCACGCAGCCGCCCCGCGCGTCGGCGAAGACCTGGATCTCGATGTGCCGCGGGCGCTGCAGGTACTTCTCGACGAGCACCTTGTCGTCGCCGAACGCCGACGCCGCCTCGCGCTTGCACGAGGCGAGCGCGGCGGCGAACTCGTCCGCCCGCTCGACGATGCGCATGCCCTTGCCGCCGCCGCCGGCGGACGCCTTGATCAGGACCGGATAGCCGATGCGGTCGGCCTCGGCGCGGAGGTGCCGCGCATCCTGGTCGTCGCCGTGATAGCCGGGCACGAGGGGCACGCCGGCCCGCTCCATGAGCGCCTTCGCCGCGCTCTTCGAACCCATGGCGCGGATCGCGGACGCCGGCGGACCGACGAACACGACCCCGGCCTTCTCGCACGCGGCGGCGAAGTCCCCGTTCTCCGCGAGGAACCCGTAGCCGGGGTGGATCGCCTGCGCGCCCGAGCGCAGCGCCGCCTCGAGGATGCGATCGCCGCGCAGATAGCTCTCCTTCGCCGCGGCGGGCCCGACGAGGTACGCCTCGTCGGCGGCGCGCACGTGCAGCGCGCCGCGGTCGGCCGCGGAGTACACGGCGACCGTGCCGATGCCGAGGCGGCGCGCGGTGCGGATCACCCGGCAGGCGATCTCGCCGCGGTTCGCGATGAGGAGCTTGGTGAACATCGCGCGCGCTCAGCGCTTCTTCCCGCCCCTGCCGGCCTTCCGCGGCGCGAACTCCGCCGGCACCCACGCCGGCTTGCGCTTCTCGAGGAACGACCGGATGCCCTCCCTGCCCTCCTCCGAGGCGCGCGCCGTGGCGATCCGCGTCGCGGTGTCGCCGATCAGGTCCTCGTCGATCGCCCGCCCCGCCACCGCGCGGACCAGGTCCTTGGTCGCCGCGTGCGCCGCCGGGCCGCCGACGACCAGGTGCCCGAGGAGGGCGTTGACCGTCGCGTCGAGCTCCTCGTCGACGCAGATCTCCTGCACCAGGCCGATGCGGTACGCCTCGGCCGCGGTGAAGCGCTCCGCGGTGAGCATGTAGCGGTGGGCCGCGCGCGCGCCCATCGCCGCGATCACGTACGGGCCGATCGTCGCCGGGACGAGGCCGAGCTTCACCTCCGACAGGCAGAACTCGGCCCCGTGCGCCGCCACCGCGACGTCGCAGGCGGCGACCAGGCCCATTCCGCCGGCGAACGCGGGACCGTGCACGCGCGCCACCGTGGGCTTCCTCATCCGGTAGAGCGTGTTGAGCATGCGCACGAGCCCGAGCGCGTCGGCGTGGTTCTGGGCGAAGTCGTAGCCGGACATCTTCTTCATCCAGCCGAGGTCGGCGCCGGCGCAGAACGCCGGCCCGCGCCCGGCGAGCACCAGCGCGCGCATCGCCGGGTCCGCGTCCACGGCGCGCAGCGCGTCGCTCAGCTCGGCGATCATCGTCTCGTTGAAGGCGTTGCGGATCTCGGGCCGGTTCAGCCAGACGAGCGCGATGCCCGACGCGTTGCGTTCGAGTTGGATGGTCTGATAGCTCATGTTCGCCGCCTATGTCCGCAGCCGCTTGGCGACTTCCTCGAGCATCACCTCGGTCGCGCCGCCGCCGATCGCGAGCACGCGCGCGTCGCGCACCAGCCGCTCGATCGCGCTCTCGCGCATGTAGCCCATCCCGCCGTGGAACTGCTGGCAGGCGTACAGGACCTCGTTCGCGAGCTCGCCGGTCAGCGCCTTGAGCGCCGACACTTCCCGCACGCACTCGCGCCCCTGCGTCACGAGCCAGGCGCAATGATAGAGGAACGCGCGCGCCGCCTGGACCTTCGCGTCGAGCAGGGCGAGCCGCTGGCGGATCGCCTGCTTGTCGAACAGGGTCGCGCCGAAGGCCTTGCGGTTCGCCACCCAGTCGAGGGTGAGCGCGAGCGCGGTCTGGCAGTGGCCGACCGCCATCGCGGCGAGCGCGATGCGCTCGGTCTGGAAGTTGCGCATGATGGCGTAGAAGCCGCGGTTCTCCTCGCCGAGCAGGTTCGCGGCCGGGATGCGGCAGGACTCGAACACGAGCTCCGCGGTGTCGGAGGAACGCCAGCCCTGCTTGTCGAGCGCGCGGCCCACGCGAAAGCCCGGCGTGCCCTTCTCGACGATGAAGATCGAGATGCCGCGCGCACCCCTGCTCTCCGCGTCGGTGCGCGCCGCGACGAAGTAGAGGTCGCCGTGGACGCCGTTCGTGATGAACATCTTGGCGCCGTCGAGCACCCAGCCGTCGCCGTCGCGCCGCGCGCGGGTGCGGATCGAGGCGACGTCCGAGCCGGCGTCGGGCTCGGTGACCGCGACCGCGGTCACCAGCTCGCCGGCGATCACCCGGCGCAGGTAGCGGTCGAGCTGCGGGCGCGAGCCGGCGTGCGCGAGGTGCGGGCTCGCCATGTCGGTGTGCACGAGCACCGTGATGACGAAGCCGCCGAAGGTCGAGCGCGCGAGCGCCTCCTGAAACACGACCGCGGTGAGCGCATCGGCGCCGGCGCCGCCGTACTCGGGCGGGTAGGTGATGCCGAGCAGGCCGAGGCGCCCGAGCGCGCGGATCACCGCGCGCGGGACGAAGCCCTGCGCCTCCCACGCCGCGCCGTGCGGCTCGACCTCCTCGGCGAGGAAGCGCGCGACCGTGTCGCGGAGCTGTTCGTGCTCGGGGGTGGTGTAGACGGCGTCGGTCATCGCCTGCCTACATCCTGAACACGCCGAACTTCGTCTCCTCGACCGGCGCGTTGAGCGCCGCCGACAGCGCGAGCGCGAGCACGCGGCGGGTGTCCTCCGGCGCGATCACGCCGTCGTCCCAGACGCGCGCGGTGGCGTAGTACGGGTGCCCCTGCCGGTCGTACTGCTCGAGGATCGGGCGCCGGAAGGCCTCTTCCTCCTCCCGCGACCAGGTCTCGCCGCGCGCCTCGATCGCGTCGCGGCGCACCGTGGCGAGCACGGCGGCCGCCTGCTGTCCGCCCATCACGCTCACGCGCGCGTTCGGCCACATCCACAGGAAGCGCGGGCTGTAGGCCCGCCCGCACATGCCGTAGTTGCCCGCGCCGTACGAGCCGCCGATGATCACGGTGAACTTCGGCACGCGCACGGTCGAGACCGCGGTGACCATCTTCGCGCCGTCGCGCGCGATCCCGCTCGCCTCGTACTTCTTGCCGACCATGAAGCCGGTGATGTTCTGGAGGAAGAGGAGCGGGATGCCGCGCTGGCCGCAGAGCTCGATGAAGTGCGCCGCCTTGAGCGCCGACTCCGAGAAGAGGATGCCGTTGTTCGCCACGATCCCGATCGGGTAGCCCCAGATGCGCGCGAACCCGGTCACCAGCGTCGTGCCGTAGTTCTGCTTGAACTCGTCCAGCTCCGAGCCGTCCACGATGCGCGCGATCACCTCGCGCACGTCGTAGGGCTTGCGGATGTCGGCCTGGATGATCCCGCCGATCTCCTCCGGCGGATAGAGCGGATCGCGCGGCTCGGCGAGGGTCGCGTCGACGCGCTTCGCGCGGTTGAAGTTGCGCACGATGCGGCGCGCGATCGCGAGCGCGTGGTGGTCGTTGAGCGCGTAGTGGTCGGCGACGCCCGACTGGCGGGCGTGCACGTCGGCGCCGCCGAGCTCCTCGGGGGTCACCACCTCGCCGGTGGCCGCCTTCACCAGCGGCGGGCCGCCGAGGAAGATCGTGCCCTGGCCCTTCACGATGATGGTCTCGTCGGACATCGCCGGCACGTACGCACCGCCGGCGGTGCACGAGCCCATGACCGCGGCGATCTGCGGGATGCCCGCCGCGGACATGTTGGCCTGGTTGTAGAAGATGCGGCCGAAGTGGTCGCGGTCGGGAAAGACCTCGTCCCAGGTGGGCAGGTTCGCGCCGCCGGAGTCGACCAGGTAGAGGCAGGGCAGCCGGTTCTCGCGCGCGATCTCCTGCGCGCGCACGTGCTTCTTGACCGTCATCGGGAAGTAGGTGCCGCCCTTCACCGTCGCGTCGTTCGCGACCACCACGCACTCGTGGCCGCAGACGCGCCCGATGCCGGTGATCACCCCGGCGCCCGGCGCCTCGTCGTTGTACATGCCGAACGCCGCGAGCTGCGAGAACTCGAGGAACGGCGACCCGGGGTCGAGCAGCGCCCGCACCCGCTCGCGCGGCAGCAGCTTGCCGCGCGCGACGTGCTTCGCGCGCGCGCCCTCGTCGCCGCCGAGCGCGATGCGCGCGACCTTCTCGCGCAGGTCGGCGACCAGCGCGGCCATCGCGGCGGCGTTGGCGCGGAACTCGTCCGCACGGGGGTTGGCGGTGGAGCGGATCGCGGGCATGCGGCGGGCTCGTCTGCAGGGGAGGCCGCGATTCTAGCGGGGCCGCGCCGCGCGCAGGAACCCGAGGAGGGCCTCGGTCACCCGCTCGGGCTGCTCCTGCTGCACCCAGTGGCCCGCGCCAGGGACGAGATGGCAGCCGACCAGGCGCGTGCAGGCGCTCGACTGCATGCGCTCGAAGTCGCCCGGCTTCTGGTAGACGCCCCAGTCCGCGGCGCCGGCGACGAAGCAGGACGGCACGTCGATCGTGCGCCCGGAGAGGAGCGCGTTCTCGGCGGCGAGCCGCGGGTCCGTCCCGCACCGATACCAGTTCAGCCCGCCCTGGAACCCGGTGCGCGCGTACTCGCCGCTGTAGACGGCGAGCTCGTCCTCGGTCAGCCAGCGGCACCGCGCGATCGCCTCGGGCGAAGGCATCTCCGGGGCCACCGTCGCGGCCATGGTCGCGTCGCGGTCCATGACGTAGTAGGTCGGCAGCTGCGCGAGCTCCGCCGCCGTCCAGGCCGCGAGCCGGTGCGGGCGGTTGCCGGGCCAGTCCGCGCTCTTGTGGTGGTAGTACGCGCGCAGGAACGCGTGCACGCCCTGCGGGCAGCGCCACATGTCGGCGTTCGCCTCCCGCGTCGAGTAGTACCACTGGTAGTGCTTGCGCGGCCGCGGCAGCGCGGCGAGCTCGTCGTGGATCGTCCGCGCGCGCGGCGCGGGTGCCGGGCGATCGGCGGTGCCGACGGGGAGAGCCGGCGGCCCGCCGAACGGCGCGCTCATGAGCGCGACCGCGCGAAACACGTCGGGGCGCGCGAGCGCGCAATACGCCGCGGCGGGCGCGCCGAAGTCGTGGCCGATCACCGCGTCGACCGCGCGATAGCCGAACGCCGCGACGAGCGCCAGCGCGTCGCGCGCGATGCGCAGCAGGCCGAACGCGGCGACGTCGCCGTCGTAGTCGTCGTCCCAGCCGGTCGTGCGCCCGTAGCCGCGCTGGTCGGGCGCGAGCACGTGGAAGCCCGCCGCGGCGAGCGGCGGCATCACCTTGCGCCAGCTGTACGCGAGCTCCGGAAAGCCGTGGAGCAGCAGGACGCACGGCCGGCCGGGCGTCTCGAACCCCGCTTCCAGGACGTGCATGCGCAGCCCGTTCACGTCGGCCACGAAGCGCGAGCGCACGCCGGGCGGGAGCCAGGCGTCGGGGTAAGGTTCGAGCGCGCGCATGGGCGCGCCGATTGTCGTCGATCCGCCGCGCGCCGGTAAACGCCGCAGCGTCGCCCGCGTTAGGAGAGGAGCCTCATGCGCCGCCTTCTCGCCCTCCTGCTGCTCGCCGCCGGCGGCGTGCACGCCGCGTCCGTCGAGACGCGCGCCGTCGCGCTCGACGGCCAGGCGACCGTGGTGGACCTCTACCTGCCCGATGCCGCGCCGCCGCGCGGGCTCGCCGTCATCGCCCACGGCTTCACCCGGTCGCGCGCCCGCCACGGCGTGCTCGCGGGCCGGCTCGCCGCAGAGGGGTTCGCCGTGGCGGTTCCCGACCTCCCGCACTGGCTCCGGCACGCGGCGAACGCCGACGCGATCGTCGCGCTCGTGAAGGCGATCGAGCCCGAGCACGGGCTCGACGGGCGACCGGTCGTGCTGATCGGCACCTCCGCCGGCGGGCTCGCGTCGCTGCTCGCGACCGACCGCGTGCCGCGGCTCGCGCTGTGGATCGGCCTCGATCCGGTCGACACGCTCGGCATCTCCGAAGGCGCGGCGCGGGGCCTGCAGGCGCCGGCGCTGGTGCTGCGCGCGCCGAGCGGCGCGTGCAACGTCGGCGGAACCGCGCGGCGCATCGCCGGCTGGCTGCCGCACGCGCGCGTCGCGCGCGTCGACGGCGCGTCGCACTGCGACTTCGAGGACACGACCAACTGGCGCTGCGAGTCGGTGTGCGGGCCCGCGGACCCGGCGCGGCAGGCGGCGATCGTCGAGACGGCGGTGCGGGCGGCGCTCGCGGCGGTGCCGCGCTAGCGTTCCGCCGGCGCTCCGGCTTCAGCCCGACGCCGGTTCCGGCGCCGCGTCGCGGTAGAGCGCCTCGATCACGTCGGCGTACTTCTCCTCGACGTTCTTGCGGCGCAGCTTCAGCGTCGCGGTCATCTCGCCGTCGTCGTGGTCGAGCTCCTTCGCGAGGATGTGGAACCTGCGCACGTTCTGCACCCGCGGCATGCGCGCGTTCGCCTTGTCGACCTCGGCCTGGACGAGCTCGCGCACGCGCGGGTTCTCGGCCAGGTTGCGGTAGTTGGTGTACGCGACGGCGTGCTCTTCGGCCCACTTGCCCACCGTCTCGTAGTCGATCTGGATGAGCGCGGTGACGAAGTGGCGCCGCTCGCCGATCGCCACCGCCTCGCGGATGAAGGGGCTGAACTTGAGCAGGTTCTCGATCTCCGAGGGCGCGACGTTCTTGCCGCCCGAGGTGATCAGGATGTCCTTCTTGCGGTCGACGATCCGGATCTCGCGCGCGCCGCCGCCGCCCTCGACCCACTCGCCGATGTCGCCCGAGTGGAGCCACCCGTCGGCGCCGATCATCTCGGCGGTGGCGGCGGGATTGCGGTAGTAGCCCTTGAACACCGTGCGGCCGCGCATGAGCACCTCGCCGTCCGCGGCGAGCCGCACTTCGACCCCCGGCACCGCGACCCCGACCGTGCCCGGCGGCGAGTAGCCGGTGCGCTGGCCGAGCGCGAGCCCGGACACCTCGGTCATGCCGTAGATCTCCAGGATCGGCACCCCGAGGATGCGGTAGAAGGCGAGCAGGTCGGGCGAGACCGGCGCGGTGCCGGAGAACGCGAGCCGCACGCGCCGCAGCCCGATGAAGTTCAGCAGCGCCCGGAAGACGAGCAGGTACCACGCACCGTACGCGAGCCGCTGCCAGAGCGACCACGTCGCGCGCGGGCGCACCGCGAACTCGCGCACCGCGCCGAAGGCGCGGTCGAAGAGGCGCTTGCGCGCGCCGCCCGCCTCGCGCGCCTTGATGTCCATCGCCGCGTGCAGCTTCTCCCAGATGCGCGGCACGCCGAGGAAGAGGGTCGGCGCGATCTCGCGCAGGTCCGACTGCACGGTGCGCAGGGACTCGGCGAAGTTGACCGTGGCGCCGACGGCGAGCGGGTTGAACACGGTGAACGTCTGCTCCGCGACGTGGCAGAGCGGCAGGTAGGAGAGCACCGTGTCCGCGGCGCTGAAGCCGTAGAGCGCGCTGCCGCCGGCCGCGGCGGCGTTGATGTTGTCGTAGGTGATCATGGCCGCCTTCGGGCGGCCGGTCGAGCCGGAGGTGAAGATCATGAGCGCGGTGTCGTCGCCGCGCTGGGCGGCGAGGCGCTCGTCGACGAGGCCCGGCCGCGCGCGCTCGAGCTCCGCGCCCAGGCGCAGCACCGCCTCGAAGTCGTGCAGCGCGGCGCGGTCGTAGCGGCGCAGGCCCTTCGGGTCGATGACCACGATCGCCTCCAGCGCCGGCAGGCGCGCCCTGCACTCGAGCACCTTGTCGACCTGCTCCTGGTCCTCGCACACGGCGTAGCGGGCCTCCGACAGCGCGAGCAGGAACTCGACCTCCTCGGCCGGGCTGGTCGGGTACACGCCCACCGCCACGCCGCCCACCATGCCGAGGCCGAGCTGCGCGATCACCCATTCCTTGCGGTTCTCGCTGACGATCGCCACGTGCCCGCCGTGCGGCAGGCCGAGCGCGGTCAGGCCGAGCCCGAAGTGGCGCGCGAGGCGGTCGTAGTCGGCCCAGGTGTACGGCTGCCAGATGCCGAAGTCCTTCTGGCGGAACGCGACCCGGTCGGGCCAGGCGCGCGCCCAGAAGCGCAGGCGCTGCGGCAGGGTGGCCTCGGGCGGCGGGCGCGGATCCATCGGGCTACGAGAGCCAGCGCTTGCGCCGCTTGTAGTGCTTCACGTCGCGGAAGCTCGCCACCTCGGTGGTCTGCTCGCCGTAGCCGAGGTAGAAGCGCTGGACGTCCGGGTCGTTCACCAGCCGCGCGGTGGGGCCGTCGATGACCACGCGCCCGCTCTCCATGATGTAGCCGTACGCGGCGATGCCGAAGGCCGCCATGGCGTTCTGCTCCACCAGCAGCATGGCCACGCCGCGCTCGGCGTTGATGCGCGCGATGATGCCGAAGATCTCCTCGACCACCAGCGGCGCGAGCCCGAGCGAGGGCTCGTCGAGCAGCATGAGCGCGGGCTCGGCCACCAGCGCGCGGCCGATGGCGAGCATCTGCTGCTCGCCGCCGGAGAGATAGCCGGCGAGCTGCCGGCGGCGCTCCGCCAGGCGCGGGAAGTAGCCGTACACCAGCGCGAAGTCGGGCTGCGCGGCGCGCCCGGCGAGCGCGTTGGCCGCGGCGACCAGGTTCTCCTGCACCGTCAGGTCCTCGAACACGCGCCGCCCCTCGCGCACGTGCACGATGCCGCGGCGCGCGAGGCGGTGCGGGGCGACGTGGTCGATCCGCTCGCCGCGGAACCGGATTCCGCCGCCGCCGATGGCGCCGTTCTCGAGCGGCAGCAGGCCGGAGACCGCCTTGAGGGTGGTCGTCTTGCCCGCGCCGTTCGCGCCGAGGAGCGCGACGATGCCGCGCTCGGGCACCTCGAGCGAGAGCCCGCGCAGCACCTGGATCGTGTGGTGGTACACGACCTCCAGGTTCTCGACCGAGAGGGCGGCGGTCACGGCGCGGGCGGCGCGCTCAGCCGATCGTGATCCAGTCCGAGTTGGGCACGATCGTGCTGCCCTTCACCAGGTACACGCGGCCGACCGGGATCGAGTGGGTCTTGAGCGCGATCGGCACGCCGAAGATGCCGCCGGTGTCCCACTTGCCGATCGACTCGAGCGCCGCCTTCATGTTCGGGCCGGTCAGCTCCTTCTTCGCGCCGAGCGTGCGGCCGAGCACCTGCTCGAAGATCATGCCGACCAGCCAGCCCTGGGTGTAGAAGGTGGTCTGCCAGGGGTTGTTGGGCTTGCGCGAGCCGACCTCGCGGATCAGCGCCATGGTGGGCGTCTTCTCCGTGTCGAACGAGTAGCGGTAGGGCATGACGCCGAGGAAGCCCGCGCCGGCGGCGCCCATCTGGTCGATGGTCGTCTTGTCCATGGTGTAGATCGTCCCCATCCCGCGCGCGTTCATGCCGGCGTCGCGCATCTGGCGCATGAACTCGGGAATCGGCGCCAGCACGTAGCCGTGGAAGATCACGAAGTCCGGCTTGGCGCGGCGCAGCTTGATCACCTCGGCCGAGACGTCGACCGCACCGGGCTTGGTGACGACCTCGAGCACCACCGGGATCCCGAGCTTCGCCGCTTTCGCCTTGCCGGAGGCGATCGGGTCGCGCCCGAACTCGGTGTCCGAGTACACGAACGCGACCGCGGGCTTGGCGGCGCCGGCCGCGCTGCGGCTCACGTACTCGAGCAGGACCTCGATCTGGCCGGAGTAGGTCGGGCCGGGCATGAAGTAGTACGGCGCCTTCGCCGGGTCGGCGAGGTCGGAGGCGAACGACGGTCCGGTCGCGAGCACCGAGCCGAGCTGGCTCAGCTCCGGGGCGATCGCCTTCGCCCACCCGGTGGAGTCGCCGTAGAAGAGGGGCGGCTTGTACTGCGCCACGATCTTCTTGAAGATCGCGACCGACTGGTCGACCTTGTAGCTCGAGTCCTCCGCGACGTAGCGCAGCTTGCGCCCGGCGATGCCGCCCTGGCCGTTCTTCCACTCGACCCAGTCGCCCAGCCCCGCGTGCAGGCCCGCGCCGGCGAACGCGAACACGCCGGTGATCGGCGGCGCCGCGCCGATGACGATCTCGCCCGACTGCGCGAGCGCGCTGCGCAGCGGCAGCCCGAGCGATGCGAGCCCGGCGGCGGCGGCGCCCGAGCCGAGGAACCTGCGGCGGTCGATGGGGGTCATCTGGAGTCTCCTCTTCAGGTGGGTCGAAGGCCGTCGATGCTACGTCCGGAACGGCCACAGGTGGAAGAACCGGCGCGTGCGCCGCCACATCTCGGCCAGGCCGTGCGGCTCGAAGACGAGGAAGCCCACGATCAGGAGTCCGAACACCACCTGCCGGAGCGGGGCGAGGTACACGCCGGCCTGCTCGAGGCCGAACGCCTCGGCCCAGCCGACCAGCGCGCGCAGGAACTCGGGGATCAGCGTCATGAAGGTGGCGCCGAGGATCGTCCCGAGGATCGACCCCAGCCCGCCGACGATGATCGCGGCGAGGTAGAAGACCGACAGCGGCAGGCCGAACAGCTCCGGAGTGGCGACGCGGAAGAAGTAGCCCCACAGGCCGCCCGCGACGCCGGCGTAGAACGACCCGATGGCGAAGGCGGCGAGCTTGTAGCGAAAGAGGCTGATGCCGAGCACCTCGGCCGAGATGTCGCGGTCGCGGATGGCGATGAACGCGCGGCCGACGCGGGTGCGGAACAGGTTGCGCGCGCCGAGGAGCATGAGGACCGCGAGCGGCGCGATCAGGAAGTAGACGCGGCGGTCGCCCGCCAGTTCGAAGCCGAAGAGCGAAGCGGCGGGCACGTTCGCGCCGCGCACCCCGCCGGTGACCGACTCCCACTCGCGGAACACGAAGCCGAGCACGAACTGGGCGGCGAGGGTGGCCACCGCGAAGTACAGGCCCTTGATGCGCAGGCTGGGGATGCCGACCACCAGGCCGATCGCCGCGCTCGCCGCCCCGGCGAGCGGGAGCGCCAGGAAGAACGGGATCCCGGCGCGCTCGGCGACCGCGACCGCGTAGCAGCCGACGCCCATGAACGCGGCGTGGCCGAGCGAGATGAGGCCGGTGTAGCCGGTCATGACGTTGAGGCCGGCGGCGGCGATGAGGTGGATGCCGAGCAGGCAGGCGAGGTAGGTGAGGTAGCTCCCGCCGACGAACGGGAAGGCGACGAGCGCCGCGAGCAGCAGCCCGAGCCAGACGCGCTGCGCGCGCGTGTCGAACAGCGCCTCGTCGTGGCGGTAGCTCGCGTGGAAGTCGCCGATCCTCATAGCCGCTCGATGTCGCGCGTGCCGAACAGGCCGTAGGGCCGCACCATCAGGATCACCAGCACCACGAGGTAGGGGACGAGGTCGCGCGCCTGGCCGCCGACGAACGCCACGGTGAGGCTCTCGAGCAGGCCGACGATCAGGCCGGCGACGATCGCGCCCGCGATGCTGTCGAGCCCGCCGAGGATGACCACCGCGAGCACGCCGAGCGCGACCGTGCCCAGGCTCGGCGAGAGGCTGGTCATCGAGGCGACGATGATGCCGGCCACCGCGCCGGTGACGCCGGCGAACATCCACGTGAGGCGCTGCGTCCGGCGCACGTCGATGCCCATCGCGTACGCGGTGACCGGGTCGGAGGCGGCGGCGCGCATCGACACGCCGTCCTTCGACCAGCGGAAGTAGGCGGTGAACGCAGCGATCAGCGCCACCGCGAGCGCGAAGCTCCACAGCACCTGGCCGGGGAGGAGGATCTCGCCGAGGAGGAGCGGCTTGCGCGGCAGCAGCTCCGGCAGCGACAGGTTGGCGCCGCCCCAGACCGCCTCGGCGAGGCCGTGCAGGACCGCGCCCAGCCCGATCGTCGCCATGACGATGCTGATCACCGGCTGGCCGGCGAGCGGGCGCAGCACGAAGCGCTCGACCAGCGCGCCGAGCGCCGCGACCCCGGCGAGCGTGAGCGCGAGCGCCGCCCACCACGGCAGCGCGAGGAAGACGTTCGCGGTCCAGAAGAGGTAGGCGCCGACCATCATGAACTCGCCCAGCGCGAAGTTGATGACGCGGGTGCCCTTGTAGACCAGCACGAAGCCGAGCGCGATCAGCGCGAGCACGCCGCCGGACAGGAGGCCGACGAGGCTGAACTCGGCCAGCAGCAGCCAGTCGATCGCGCCGCTCACGCCACCCTCCGTCGCGCCGCCCGCTCGCCGAGGTAGGCGGCGATCACCGCCGGGTTGCGCCGCACCTCGGCCGGGGTGCCGCTGGCGATGACCTGGCCGAAGTTGAGCACCACGACGTGGCTCGAGATGTCCATCACCAGCCCCATGTCGTGCTCGACCAGCATCACCGTGATGCCGCGCTCCTCCTGCACGTCCAGGATGAAGCGCGCCATGTCCTCGGTCTCCTCGCGGTTCATGCCGGCCACCGGCTCGTCGAGCATCAGCACCTTGGGCTGCATCGCGAGCGCGCGCGCGAGCTCCACGCGCTTCTGCAGGCCGTAGGCGAGCGCGTCGATCGGAAGGTCGCGGATGTGGTCGATCTCGAGGAAGTCGATCACCTCGCGCTCGATCTCCGCGCGCAGGCGCGCCTCCTCGGCCGCCGCGCGCCCGAGGTACCACAGCGCGCCGAGGGCGCCGGCCCGCAGCCGGTTGTGGCCGCCGAGCTTGATGTTGTCGAGCACGGTCATGCCGCGGAAGAGCGACACGTTCTGGAAGGTGCGCGCGAGGCCGAGCGCGGCGCGCGCGTGCGCCGGCACGCGCGTGATGTCGGCGCCGTCGAAGCGCAGCGTGCCGCGCTCGGGCCGGTAGAAGCCCGAGATCGCGTTGAAGAGGCTGGTCTTGCCCGCGCCGTTCGGGCCGATGATCGCGGTGATGCCGCCCTTCGGCACCGCGACCGCAACGTCGGCGAGCGCACGGATGCCGCCGAAGCGCAGGGTGAGCCCCTCGGCCTCCAGAATGTGCAAGACCCCTCCTCGAGGTGGATCGGGCGCGCGGTCTCGCGCCGCGCTGCGGGCGCGGCGACTATAGCACGCGAGAATCTGCGATACTGGCGCGCGTTCCACGGAGCGTTCCATGTCCGCGCCCCCTCCCGCCAAGCCCAGAGGCTCCCGCGTCGCCTGCTCGCTGCGCACCAGCGACGGCGCGAACGGCGTCTTCTCCGTCTACCCCGGCACCGAGGCCAAGACGCTCGACCGCAAGGACGAGATCAAGTGGGACAAGACGCCCACCGGTCCGGTGACCCAGGGCGTGTTCACGATCATCGGCGAGATGGGGATGACCGGGCAGGTGATCCTGCTCGACCAGGCCAAGTGGGACGCGCTGCAGAAGTCCAAGCTGGTGTCGCACTTCTTCATCGCGCTGCTCTGGGGCGGCACGCCGCTCAAGGTCGTCGACGACGCGCTGCTGATGGTGAAGCGGGGCGCCTGAGCCCCCGGGCCGCTGCGCGGCGGTCAGCCGTGTCTCGGATCGTGCGGGCGCGAGGTGACGTACACAGTCCCGGTGAACGCGGAGACGGGCGTCCCGTCGGCGCGCGTCACGTCGACGCGATAGACGCCGAGCCGGCGCGTGCGCGTGACCTCGGTCGCGCTCGCGGTGAGCACGTCGCCGGCGTGCACCGCCACCTGGTAGGTGATGTGCGCGTCGATGCCCGCGGCGATCGCGCCGTGGGAGTTGGACGCGAGTCCGAACGCGGTGTCGGCGAGCGCGAAGATCACCCCGCCGTGGCAGGTGCCGTTGAAGTTGAGGTGGTCCTTGCGCACCCTGAGGGTGACGGCGGCGCGCCCGCAGCCGCCGCCGGCGAATTCCAGGCCGAGGCCGCGCACGAACGGGTCGTGCCCGGCCATCTGCGCCATGCGCCGGCGCGCCTCGGCGTCGCGGTCCATCGCGCTACTCGAACCCGATGAAGCGCGCAAACTCGGCGGGCGGCTCCCCTGCCGCGGCGGCCGGATCCGTCGCGCGCTCGGGATAGCCGAGCTTGAGCGCCGCGATCACGATTTCGTTCGCCCCGAGCGCGAGCTCGCGCTCGATCGTGTCGTGATAGCGCGCCACCGCGGTGCGGAAGAACGTCGCCAGTCCGCGCCCGCGCGCGGCGGCGAGCAGCGCCTCGATGTACATGCCGCAGTCGAGCCAGTCGGTGCGGCCGAGCGGCCGCACCGCAGTGACGATGAGCGCGAGCGGCGCGCGCGCGTCGGGCGTGCTCCAGCCGTCCCTGCGGAGCGCCTCGGCCAGCCGCGCGAGCGGCTTGCCGGCCACTGCGTAGACGCGCCACGCGGGCGACTCGTGCGCGCCGAGGGCGGGTCGCGCGGCCGCGAGGACGGCTGCCACCGTCGCGCGGTCCACCGGCTCGGCCCGGAAGCGCGGCGGCGCGCTCTGGGCGGCCAGCGCGCGATCGACCGCGGCGCGCTCGTCGGAGCCGGGCGCGGGGCGGGCGCGCATGCGCCGGCCGCGGCCGGCGTGCGCCGCGTGGGCCGCGATCGCGTCGGCGAGCGCCGCGATGCCCGCGCGCGTCGTCGCGGTGGTGCGCACGACCGGCACCTCCCGCTCGCCCCGGCGGCGCAGGCGCAGCATGTCGCGCAGGCTGCGCTCGGTCTCCGCCGCGAGCGGCGAGTCGCCCTTGTTCACCACCAGGATGTCCGCGATCTCGAGGATCCCGGCCTTCATCGCCTGCACGTCGTCGCCCAGGCCGGGCGCGCACACGACGACCTTCGTGTCCGCGAGCGCGGCGATCTCGACCTCCGACTGGCCGGTGCCGACGGTCTCCACGACGATCGCCTCGAAGCCGGCGGCGTCGAGGACGTCGATGATCTGGCCGGTCTGGCGCGAGACCCCGCCGAGGTGCCCGCGCGCGGCCACCGAGCGGATGAACACGCGGTCGTCGGCGCCGTGCTCGCCCATGCGCACCCGGTCGCCGAGCACCGCGCCCCCGGTCACCGGGCTGGACGGGTCCACGGCCACGACGCCGACCCGCGCCCCGCGCGCGAGGAGCTCGCCGAGGAGCGCGCTGATCAGCGTCGACTTGCCCGCCCCCGGCGGGCCGGTGATTCCGATCACGTGCGCGCGGCCGACGTGGCGCGCGAGCGCCGCCCGCAGCGTCGCGGCCGCCGGACCCTCCACCTCCATCTGGGTGATCGCGCGCGCGATCGAGCGCCGGTCGCCGGCGAGGACCGGCGCGAGCAGCGGGTGCTCGGCGGAGTTCACCGCGTCAGACGATCGCCTGGACGTGTCCGAAGCCGAGCTCCTCGCGCAGCCGGCCGCAGATCTCGCCGTGGGTGCAGCCGGCCGCGGCGGCTTCGACCACCTTGCCGAACACGTTCTCGCGCGCATCGTGCGCCGCGGCGGCGAGAGCATCGAGCGCCCGGGCGACCGCGGCCTGGGACCGGGCCGCCTTGAAGGCCTTGAACGAGGCGACGTGCGCGCGCATGCGCGCCGGATCGGGACGCTCGAGCGGCTGGCGCGCGGCGGCGTCCTCGTCCACCCGGTAGGCGTTCACGCCGACGACGGTCTGCGCGCCGGAGTCGACCCCGGCCTGGAAGCGCCGCGCCGACTCGCCGATCATCTTCTGCACCAGGCCCGCCTCCACCGCCCGGTACATGCCGCCCGCGTCCTCGACGAGCCGCATGACGCGCAGGATCTCCGCCTCCATCTGGTCGGTGAGCCGCTCGACGTAGAAGCTGCCGCCGAGCGGGTCGATGACGTCGGTGAGGTGCGCCTCCTCGCGCAGGATGTTCTGCGTCGCCACCGCGATGCGCGCGCCGGCCGCGGTCGGGGTCGAGAGCGCCTCGTCGTGGCTGTCGGTGTGCAGCGACTGCAGCCCGCCGAAGATGCCGGCCATCGCCTGCACCGCGACGCGCGCGACGTTGTTGAGCGGCTGCTGGCGGGTCAGGTCCACGCCCGAGGTCTGGCCGTGGAACTTGAAGCGCCACGCGCGCGGGTCCTGCGCGCCGAGACGCTCGCGCGCGACGCGCGCCCAGATGCGCCGGCCGGCGCGGAACTTGGCGATCTCCTCGAAGAACGAGATCGAGATGTCGAAGAAGAACGTGAAGCGCGGCAGGTAGCGGTCGGGGTCCATCCCGCGCGCGCGGCAGTCGTCGGCGATCTGGATCGCGGTCGCGAGCGTGAACGCCATCGCCTCGGCCGGGGTGGCGCCGCCCTGCTGCACGTGCTGCCCCACCACCGACATCGGGTTCCAGCGCGGCAGGAAGCGGTTGCAGAAGTCGATGTGGTCGACGAGGATGCGGCGCGCGCCCGGGAGCGCGATGCGGAAGAACATGTGGTTGGCGACGTAGTGCGAGAGGTAGTCGCTCTGGTTCGAGGTCCCGCTCAGCGCGCGCCAGTCGGTGCCGCGCCGCTGCGCGGTCGCGAGCAGGAACGCGAGCAGCGTGAACGGGCTCGGGTCGTTCATCGCGCACGAGACGCGCGCGAGGTCCACCCCGGCGAGCGCGCGCTCCATGTGCTCGGCGCTGTTGACCACCGTCCCGCAGGTGCCGAGCAGCTCCTCGTGCACCTCGTCCATGTCGTAGCCGCGGAACACCGAGTTGCACGGGATGAGCGAGATGGCGCTCGCGCCCTGGTCGAGGAGGTGGCGCAGCCGCGCGTTGTAGTCCTCCGGCGTGCCGAGCCCGATCAGCTGGCGCTGCGACCAGGTGCGCCCGCGGTGCATGGTGGGATAGATGCCGCGCGTGTAGGGCGGCTGGCCGGGGAAGCCGAGCGTCTCCGCGTAGCGCGCCGGGTCGAAGTCGCGCGGCGTGTAGAGCGGCGCGATCGGGATGCCGGAGCGGTTGACGATCGGCCGGTCCGTCCCGATCTGCTGCGCGTACTCGGCCTGCCAGCGGGCTTCCGGCGCGTCGATCAGCTGCGTGTCGAGCGGCTTGTTCATGGCGCCCTCCGGAGTCAGACCGCCCCGCGCGCGGCGCGCACACGCGGGGTCACCTCGCGCACGTAGCGCGCGATGTCGTCCAGCGCGGCGCCGGGATGGAACACCCTTGCGACGCCGCTCTCCAGCAGCGTCTTCTCGTCTTCGTCCGGCACGATCCCGCCGACGATCACCGCCACGTCGCCGAGCCCCGCGGTGCGCAGGGCGTCCATGACCTTCGGCACGATCAGGTGGTCGGTGGCGAGCGAGGAGATGCCGATCACGTCCACGTCCTCCTCGGTGGCGAGCTTCACCACGGTCGGGATCTCCTGCCACGGCGGGGTGTAGATCACCTCCATGCCGGCGTCGCGCAGATACGCGGCGACCACGCGGCTGCCGCGGTCGTGGCCGTCGAAGCCGACCTTGGTGATGAGCACTTTGGGGCGGATGTCCACGTTCATTCCCTGTCCGGTTGTCCGCGCAGCAGGTTCACGAACCGCCGCGCGATGACCCGCGGGCTGTCCCGCCCGGGGTGATACCAGGTCTGCGACCAGTTGAGCGCGCCGAGCAGCATCAGCCGCGCGCTGCGGCGGTCGACGCCGCGCGCGAGCGGCAGCGCCTGCACGAGCTCGACGAACAGCCGCTCGTACTCGTCGCGCCGCTGCACCAGTTCGCCCGCGACCGAGGGCGCGTCGGACGGGCGCACGCGGATCACGACCTGCGCGTAGTCGCCGGCGTTCAGCAGCGACTCGAGGTGGGCGACGCAGGCGGCCTCGAGCCGCTCCCACGGGTCGCGCCGGCCCGCGATCGCCGCCTCGACCGACTCCGAGATGCGCCGGACGCCCTCGGCGTACACCACGGCGAGCAGCGCCTCCTTGGTGGCGAAATGGTAGTAGAGCGAGCCCGGCAGCATGTCGATCGCGCGCACGATGTCGCGCACCGAGGCGCCGTGAAAGCCCCGCGCGGCGAACAGGCGCGCCGCCTCGTCGAGGATGAGCGGCAGCCGGTTGTCGGCGCGCGGGACGCGGGCGGGGCGGGCGGCGGGCATCGGGGTAAAGCAAACGATCGTTTGGTTTGTACCACGGCCGCCGGCGCCGGGTCAACGCCGGGCGCCGCCGCGCCCGGCGGCGCTCAGGTCGCCGACCAGTTGAGGTGGAACTCGAGCGGCGGCGGCTCCCACGCGCTCATCCGCTCGAGCAGGCGCTCCGGGTCGGCCTCCGACACCACCAGGCCGCGGTGCGCGGGGCGCAGCAGCCCGTCGGCCGCCGCGCGGTCGAACTGGGCGAGCAGGCCGGCGAAGTACCCGCCGACGTTGATCAGGCCGCACGGCTTGCGGTGGATGCCGAGCTGCGCCCAGGTGATCATCTCGGTGATCTCCTCGAACGTGCCGAAGCCGCCCGGCAGCGCGGCGAAGGCGTCGGAGAGCTCCGCCATGCGCGCCTTGCGCTCGTGCATCGAGCGCACCACGATCATCTCGGTGAGGTCCACCCCGTCGTAGGCGAGCTCCTTGCGCTGGAGCGCGGAGGGGATCACCCCGATCACCTTGCCGCCGGCCGCGCGCGCGGCCTGCGACACGGCGCCCATCAGTCCGACCCGGCCGCCGCCGAACACGAGCGTGATGCCGCGCCGCGCGAGCGCGGCGCCGAGCGCGCGCGCGGTGTCGGCGTACGCGGGGGGCGTTCCGGCGTTCGAGCCGGCGAAGACGCAGATCGCTTTCACTCCTGGTGGCCTCCCGTCATCGGCGGCCGCGCCGGAACCCGCGCACGCGCTCGGCCAGCCGCCGGTTGCAGGCGTCGAAGAAGAAATTGCGCTTTCGCAGCGGCTTGCGCACCTCGATGTCGAACCAGGGCGCGAGCAGGTCGAGCGCCCGGAAACCGGAGGCCGCGCCGTCCACCGCGCCGTGGAGCTCGCCGTAGATCCAGCGCGTGCGCGCGAGCGCCGCGGCCGGAAACGCGCTCAGGATGTCGTACTCCGCGCCCTCGGTGTCGATCTTGACCACGTCGACCGAGTCGAGACGCAGGGCGTCCAGGACGCCGCCGACGGACCGGAGCTCGGCGCGCACGACCGAGGTCGCCGCGGCGCCCGCGAAGCGCGAGTACCCGCCGCGGTTGTCCGGCGCTCCGGCCGGGACCCCGAACTCGGCCGCCCCGTCCGCGGCGCCCAGCCCGTACGGATGAACGGTGACGTTGCAGCCGGCGACGTTGCGCCGGAGCAGCTCGAGGTTGGCCGCGATCGGCTCGAACGCGTGAATCGCCGCGTCGGGAAAGCGGTGGGCCAGATAGCGCGCGGTGATCCCGATGTTGGCGCCGATGTCGAAAATCGTGCGCGGGGCCACCTCCGGCGGCAGCCAGTACTCGCTCTTGCGCGCCGGCTTGAACAGGATCGCGTACACCAGCCCGACGTCCGACGACCCGGGGCGATAGGCCACCGGCCGCCCGTCCCCGGTGCGCCAGGGCACCTCGTGCACCGCCTCGCCGCCCCATTCCCCGCGCTCCAGCGCGTCCACGTCGCGCGCGAGCCGCAGCGAGCGCGAGCGGGCGAGCGTCTTGAGCGCGAGCTTGTTCACTCGTTCGCGATCGCGCGGCCGATCACCAGCCGCTGGATGTCGCTCGCGCCTTCGTAGATCTGGCACACGCGCACGTCGCGGTAGATGCGCTCCACCGGGAAGTCGCTGACGTAGCCGTAGCCGCCGTGGATCTGGATCGCGTCCGAGCAGACCCGCTCGGCCATCTCGCTCGCGAAGAGTTTCGCCATCGACGCCTCCTTCAGGCACGGGCGCCGCGCGTCGCGCAGCGCCGCGGCGTGCCACACCATTTGGCGCGCCACCTCGATCTGCGTCGCCATGTCGGCGAGCCGGAAGTTCACCGCCTGGTGCTCGATGATCGGCTTGCCGAAGGTCTGCCGCTCCTTCGCGTAGGCGCGCGCCGCCTCGTACGCGGCGCGCGCCATTCCGACCGCCTGCGCCGCGATGCCGATGCGCCCGCCCTCCAGGTTCGAGAGCGCGATCCGGTAGCCCTCGCCCTCGGCGCCGAGCAGGCAGTCGGCGGGGACGCGGCAGTTCTCGAAGACGATCTGCGCGGTGTCGGAGGCGCGCTGGCCGAGCTTGTGCTCGACGCGCGCGACCACGTAGCCGGGCGCATCGCGCGGCACCACGAACGCGCTGATGCCCTTCTTTCCGGCGCCCTTGCCGGTGACCGCGAAGACCACCGCGCAGTCGGCGTGCCTGCCGGTGGTGATGAACTGCTTCACGCCGTTCAGCACCCAGTGCGCGCCGTCGCGCTCCGCCCGGGTGCGGATCGCGGCGGCGTCCGAGCCGACGTGCGGCTCGGTGAGGCAGAAGCACCCGAGCCGCTCGCCGCGCGCGAGCGGCGTCAGCCAGCGCGCCTTCTGCGCGTCGGTGCCGAAGGCGGCAAGCGGGCCGCACACGACCGAGTTCTGCACGCTCAGCACGGTCGAGCAGGCGCCGTCGCCCGCCGCGACCTCCTCGAGCGCCACCGCGAGCGACACATGGTCGAGCCCCGCGCCGCCCCAGCGCTCGGGCACGCACACGCCCATCAGGCCCATGCGCCCCAGCTCCGCGAGCGCCGCGCGCGGGAAGGTTGCGTCGCGGTCCCATTCCGCGGCGAACGGCGCCAGGCGCTCGCGCGCGAACGCGCGCACCGACTCGCGGATCATCTCCTGTTCGGGCGTGAGCAGCATCGTCCCGTCCTATCGCCGCGCGGGAGCGGCGCCCTTCTGCAGGACGCGCAGGTGGCCGCCGAGCACCGCCGCCGGAATCACCAGCAGGTCGCCGGCGAGCCGCATCCACCAGCTCGCCGTTTCGGTGGTGAAGAGCATCATCGCCTCGCCGAAGAGGAGCGACACGACCCCGACCGCGAACGCCGTGGCGTACTCCGCGCGGTTCGCGAAGCGCGCGGCCGCGTAGCCGCCGAGCACCGTGCAGGCCAGCCCGCCCGCGAGGCTCACCAGCTTGAAGGTCGCGGACTCCGCGAGCGCGGCGCCGAGCCCCTCGGGCGCGGTGCCGCCGGACACGAGCAGGATGCTCGCCACCGTCGCGGCCGCGAGCGAGAACACCATCGTGCCGCCGATGTCCACCGCGAAGCCGAGCACGATCGCGACCGGGGTGGAGCGGCCCGGTGCGGCCTGCGGGTCGCGCACCGGCGCGCCGGGCGGGCGATAGGGATCGGTCACGCCGCCTCCGGCGCGGGATCGGGCCGCACGTCGCGCGCCGCGCTAGACGAGCTCGAGCGCCACCGCCGTGGCCTCGCCCCCGCCGATGCACAGGCTCGCGACCCCGCGCTTGCCGCCGTACTTCCGCAGCGCGCCGATCAGCGTCACCATGATGCGCGCGCCGGAGGCGCCGATCGGGTGCCCGAGCGCGCACGCGCCGCCGTGCACGTTGACCTTCTCGTGCGGCAGGCCGTGCTCCTTCATCGCCGCCATCGCGACCACGGCGAACGCCTCGTTGACCTCGTAGAGGTCGACGTCCCGCGCGCCCCAGCCGGTCTTCTCGAAGAGCTTGCGCATCGCGCCCACCGGGGCGGTGGTGAAGAGCGCCGGCTCCTGCGCGTGCGTCGCGTGCCCGACGAGGACCGCGAGCGGCGCGAGCCCGAGCTTCTCCGCGCTCGAGCGGCGCATCAGCACCATCGCCGCCGCGCCGTCGGAGATCGACGACGAGTTGGCGGCGGTCACGGTGCCGTCCTTGCGGAACGCCGGTTTCAGCGTCGGGATCTTCTCCAGGTTGGCCTTGAACGGCTGCTCGTCGTTCTCGACGAACTTCTCGTCCTTGCCGGCCTTGAGCGCGAGCGGGGTGATCTCCCAGGCGAACCAGCCTTCCCTGTTCGCCTTCTGCGCACGCTGCAGCGACGCGATCGCGAAGCTGTCCTGCGCCGCGCGGGTGAACGCGTACTTCCCGGCGCAGTCCTCGGCGAACGTGCCCATCAGGCGGCCCTTGTCGTAGGCGTCCTCGAGGCCGTCGAAGAACATGTGGTCGAGCACCTGCTGGTGGCCCATGCGGTAGCCGGCGCGCGCCTTGGGCATGAGGTAGGGCGCGTTGGTCATCGACTCCATGCCGCCGGCGACCATGATGTCGTTCGTTCCGGCGAGCAGAAGATCGTGCGCGAGCATCGCCGCCTTCATCCCCGAGCCGCACATCTTGTTGATCGTGGTGCAGCCGGCGGCGAGCGGGAGGCCGCCGCCGAGGGAGGCCTGCCGCGCCGGCGCCTGCCCCTGGCCGGCGGGCAGCACGCAGCCCATCACGACCTCCTGCACCTGCCCGGGCTCGATGCGCGCGCGCTCGACCGCGGCGCGGATCGCCGCGGCGCCGAGCTCCGGCGCGGTGAAGGACTTGAGCTCGCCCTGGAAACCGCCCATCGGCGTTCTGGCGGCGGAGACGATGACCACTGGATCATGAGCCATGGCTGACCTCGTTGCGGGATTCGCGGGAATTATCGATCGAGTCCGGGCCGCGCGTCGCGCGCGAGCTGGGCAAGCGCGTTGCGGTATCGCGGCACGACCTGGTCGGGGGCCGCGAGCGTGAGTCCGAGGTCGCGCAGCAGCCCGTCGTGCAGGCCGTACACCCAGCCGTGCAGCCGCAGCGTCTGGCCGCGCGCCCACGCATCCTGCACGACGGTCGTACGCGCGACGTTGACGACCTGCTCCAGCACGTTCAGCTCGCACAGGCGGTCGAGCCGGTCGGCCGGGCCGGGCTGCGCGGTCAGGACCGCCTGGTGCTTCGCGGCCACCGCCTCGATCTGGCGCAGCCAGTTGTCCGCCAGGCCGATGCGCTCGCCGGCCGCCACCGCGCCCACGCCGCTGCAGCCGTAGTGGCCGCAGAGGATCACGTGCTCGACGCGCAGGCGGTCGAGCGCGAACTGCAGCACCGAGAGCAGGTTGAGGTCGGTCTGCACCACGACGTTGGCGATGTTGCGGTGGACGAACACTTCGCCGGGCGCGAGGCCGGCGATCTCGTTGGCCGGCACGCGCGAGTCCGAGCACCCGATCCAGAGGTAGTGCGGCGCCTGCAGTCGCGCGAGGCGCGGAAAGAAGTCCGGGTCCGCGGCGCGCATGCGCGCGGCCCACGCGCGGTTGTTCTCGAACAGGTGCGCCAGGTCCTGCATCGGCGGCCCTAGGCGGTCTCGGCGAAGAGCTCCCGCCCGATCAGCCAGCGCCGGATCTCGCTCGTCCCCGCGCCGATCTCGTAGAGCTTGGCGTCGCGCCACAGCCGCCCGGTCGCGTACTCGTTGATGTAGCCGTTGCCGCCCAGCGCCTGGATCGCCTCGCCCGCCATCCAGGTGGCCTTCTCGGCCGAGTACAGGATCGCGCCGGCGGCGTCCTTGCGCAGCGCGCGCAGGTCGTCGCCCGTGCGCGCGCGGTCGCAGGCCTGGCCCACGGCGTAGACGTACGCGCGGCTCGCCATCATGGTCGAGTACATGTCGGCGAGCTTGCCCTGCATGAGCTGGAACTCGCCGATCGACTGGCCGAACTGCTTGCGCTCGTGCACGTACGGCAGCACGACGTCCATGCACGCGGCCATGATGCCGAGCGGCCCGCCCGCGAGCACCGCGCGCTCGAAGTCCAGGCCGCTCATGAGCACGTTCACGCCGCGGCCGAACTCGCCCAGGATCTGCGACTCCGGCACCGCGCAGTCCTGGAACACGAGCTCGCAGGTGTTGGAGCCGCGCATGCCCAGCTTGTCGAGCTTCTGCGCCGTGCCGAAGCCCTTCATGCCGCGCTCGATGATGAACGCGGTGATGCCGCGCGGTCCGGCGTTGGCGTCGGTCTTGGCGTACACCACCAGCGTGTCCGCGTCCGGGCCGTTGGTGATCCACATCTTGTTGCCGTTGAGCACGAACCGGCCGTTCGCGTAGTCCGCGCGCAGGCGCATGCTCACCACGTCGGAGCCGGCGCCCGGCTCGCTCATCGCGAGCGCGCCGACGTGCTCGCCCGAGACGAGCTGCGGGAGGTACTTCCGCTTCTGCGCCTCGCTGCCGTTGCGGCGGATCTGGTTCACGCACAGGTTGGAGTGCGCGCCGTAGGAGAGGCCGACCGCCGCCGAGGCGCGGCTGATCTCCTCGACCGCGACGACGTGCGCGAGGTAGCCGAGCCCGCTCCCGCCGTAGGCCTCCTCCACGGTGACGCCGAGCAGGCCGAGCGCGCCGAGCTTCCGCCACAGGTCCGGCGGGAACGCGTTCGAGCGGTCGATCTCGGCCGCGCGCGGGGCGATCTCCTCCGCCGCGAACTCGCGCACCGTCCGCCGCAGCATGTCGACCGTCTCGCCGAGGTCGAACGCGAGCTGCGGGAAATCGATCATCGGGACGGCGGAGCCGACGTGCGAGGGACGGTCCATCGGGAGTCTCCAGGGACGCACGGCCGGGCGGCTCACATGGCGCCCGGGCGCGTATTCTGCGAAAATGCCGCGCCGCCGCATTCTACTCCCGTGCGGCCTGTGCCCCGATGAATCGCCCCGAGCTGCTCCTCGACTATCCGTTCGCCGCGCCGCCCCCGCCGGGCGAGGTGCGCGAGGCGGCGCCCGGCGTGCACTGGCTGCGGATGCCGCTCCCGTTCGCGCTCGACCACATCAACCTGTGGGCGCTCGAGGACGGCGCGGGGCTCGCGCTGGTCGACACCGGCCTCGGCAACGACGCCACGCGCGCGCTGTGGCAGCAGGTCTTCGACGGATTCTTCCGCGGCCGCCCGGTCACGCGCGTCATCGCCACCCACCTGCACCCCGACCACGCCGGCAACGTCGGCTGGCTCGGCGCGCGCTTCGGCGCGCCGCTCTGGATGTCGCAGTCCGACTACCTGATGGCGCACGCGTGGCGCGAGAACACCGCCGGGTTCGCCACCGACGCCATGCTCGCCCACCTCGCGCGCCACGGCCTCACCGGCGAGCTGATCGAGGGGCCGGCGCTGCGCGGGAACTCCTACCGGCACAACGTGCCCGACTTTCCGCGCACCTACCGGCGCATCATGGACGGCGATGCGCTCGCGATCGGCGGGCGCAGCTGGCGCGTGCTCATGGGCTACGGCCACGCGCCCGAGCACGCCTCGCTCTACGCGGGCGACCTGGGGGTGCTCATCTCGGGCGACATGCTGCTCCCGCGCATCTCCACCAACATCAGCGTGAACCAGGTGGACCCGGACGCGAACCCGCTCGCGCTCTTCCTCGCGAGCCTGCACCGCTACACGCAGGAGATCGGCGGCGACCCGCTGGTGCTGCCCTCGCACGGCCTGCCCTTCCGCGGCATGCGCGAGCGCGTGGGCCAGCTCGAGGCGCACCACGCCGCGCGGCTGGGGGAGCTCGAGGACGCGTGCACCGCGCCGAAGTCCCCGGCGGAGGTGATCGGCACGCTCTTCCGGCGCGAGCTCGACGCCTACCAGACGTTTTTCGCGATGGGCGAGGCGCTCGCCCATCTGAACTACCTGATGCACGCCGGGCGCTTCGCGCGCCTGGCCGGCGCCGACGGCGTGGTGCGGTTCGTGCGCGCCGCGAGCGCGTGATGCCGGGCCGGACCGCCGCGACGGGCAAGGGCGCGCCGGCGCGCGGGGCGCCGCCGCCGGCCGCGCGCGCGCGGGCGCGCGCCGGGAAGGGAACCACGGCGGGGAGCGCGGCGGCGGCGCCCGCGCCGGCAAGGCGAGGAGGGGAATCGATGAGCGAGCGTGCGGAGCAGGCGGCGGGGCCGGATCCGGCCGAGGTGGCGCGAGTGCTGGGCGAGGTCGCCGAGCGCTCGTCGAACGTGATCGGGGACTTCCTGAAGCGCAACGCCTCCGGCCAGGGCGTGTCGTTCGCCGACGAGCTCGGCATCGCCAAGGCCTTCATGGACATGTGGGCGCAGCTCGCCGCGAACCCGGTGGCGCTCGCGCAGGCGCAGCTGAACATGTACCTCGACTACATGCGCCTGTGGCAGAACTCGTGGCTGAAGCTGCTCGGGCAGCCGGCCGCGCCGGTCGCCGCGCCGGCGCAGAGCGACGCGCGCTTCAAGGACGAGGAGTGGCAGTCGAACTTCGTGTTCGACTACGTGAAGCAGAGCTACCTCATCGCGGCGCGCCACATCCACGACGTCGTGTCGAACGTCGCGGGCATTCCCGAGGAGTCGAAGAAGAAGGTGGACTTCTTCACCCGCCAGTACGTGGACGCGCTCAGCCCCTCGAACTTCGCGCTCACCAACCCGCAGGTGCTGCGCGAGACGATGAAGACCGGCGGCCACAACCTGGTCAAGGGCCTGAAGAACCTGCTCGAGGATCTCGATGAGGGCGACGGCCAGCTGCGCATCAAGATGACCGACATGAAGGCCTTCAAGGTCGGCGTGAACGTCGCCACCTCGAAGGGGGCCGTCGTCTTCCAGAACGAGCTGATGCAGCTCATCCAGTACGACCCGCTCACCGCCGAGCAGTACCGGCGCCCGCTGCTGATCATCCCGCCCTGGATCAACAAGTTCTACATCCTCGACCTGCGCGAGAAGAACTCCTTCATCCGCTGGGCGACCCAGCAGGGCCACACGGTGTTCGTCGTGTCGTGGGTGAACCCCGACGCGCGCCTCGCGCACAAGAAGTTCGAGGACTACATGTTCGAGGGCACGCTCGCCGCGCTCGACGCGGTCGAGGCGGCCACCGGCAGCCGCGAGGTCAACGCGATCGGCTACTGCCTCGGGGGGACGCTGCTCGGCGCGACGCTCGGCTACATGGCGGCGAAGGGCGACGAGCGCGTGAAGAGCGCGACCTTCTTCGTCTCGCTGCTCGATTTCTCGGTCCCGGGCGAGCTCGGCGTCTTCATCGACGAGAGGCAGGTCGAGAACCTCGAGAAGAAGATGAACGAGCGCGGCTTTCTCGAGGGCTCCGAGATGGCCACCACGTTCAACATGCTGCGCTCGAACGACCTCATCTGGTCGTTCGTGATCAACAACTACCTGATGGGCAAGGAGCCGTTCCCCTTCGACCTGCTGTACTGGAACTCCGACTCCACGCGCATGCCCGCGTCGATGCACAGCTTCTACCTGCGCAACATGTACCTGCACAACCGGCTGCGCGAACCGGGGGGCATCGCGCTCGGCGGCGTGCCGATCGACCTCGCGCGGGTGAAGGTGCCGGCCTATTTCATCTCCACCGTGGAAGACCACATCGCCCCCTGGCGCTCGACCTACCTCGGCGCGCGCGTCCTGGGCGGGCCGGTGCGCTTCGTGCTGGGCGGCTCCGGCCACATCGCCGGCATCGTCAACCCGCCCGCGGCGAACAAGTACGGGTTCTGGACCAACGACGCGCTGCCCGACACGCCCGAGGCGTTCCAGCAGTCCGCCCGCCGGAACGAGGGCTCGTGGTGGCCCGACTGGCAGGCGTGGATCGACGCGCTCAACGCGGGCGAGAAGGTGCCCGCGCGCACGCCGGGCGACGGCCAGCTCGCGCGGCTGGAGGCCGCCCCGGGGTCGTACGTGGCGCTGCGCCTCGACGCGGGAGCGCGCGCCGACCCCCCGAAGGCGTGAGGCCGCCACCGCGCGGGCGGGCGACGTGAGGCCGGTGCCGGGCGCCTCGCCCGGGCTCTACCTCCGGCTCGTGCTGATGGCTGCCTGCTGGGGCGGCCAGTTCGTCGCCGGTCGCGTCGCCGCCCCGCTGCTGCCGCCGTTCACCGCCGGGGCGCTGCGCCTCGCGACCGCGATCGTCATCCTCCTTGCGCTCGTGCGCGTGCTCGAAGGCGGGCTGCCGCGCCCGGACGCGCGCGGGCTCGCGCTGCTCGCGGCCCTCGGGTTCACCGGCGTGTTCGCGTGGAACGCGTGCTTCTTTCCCGCGCTCGAGCGCGTGCCGGCGGGGCGCGGGGCGCTGATCATGGCGCTCAACCCGATCGGGACCGCGCTCGGGATGTGGCTCATCTTCCGCGAGCGGCTCTCGCGCGGCCGGTGGGCCGGGATCGCGCTCGCGCTCGTGGGCGCGGCGATCGTGATCGCGCGCGGCGACCTCCCGTCGCTCTTCTCCGGCGCGCTCGGCACGGGCGAGCTGCTGCTGTTCGGCAGCGTGCTCGGGTGGGTGAGCTATACGCTGATCGGGCGCGGCGTTCTCGGCCGCGTCTCGCCGCTCGCGATGACCACCTGGGCCGCGCTGCTCGGCGGGGGGATGCTCGCGCTCGCGGCGCTGTTCGAGCGGCCCTGGGCCGCGGTCGCCGACCTGCCCGCGCGCGGCTGGCTCGCGATCACCTACATCGGGATCTTCGGGACGGTGCTGGCGTTCCTCTTCTTTTCCGAGGGCGTGCGGCGCATCGGCCCGTCGCGCACCGCGATCTTCATCAACTTCGTGCCGGTGTTCGGGGTCGCGTTCTCCGCGCTCTTCCTCGGCGAGCCCATCCTCGCCAGCATGGTCATCGGCGGCCTGATGGTCATCGGCGGGGTCCTGCTGACGACCCGACCCTCGCCGGCGGCTGCGCCGCGCCGGGTGCGCGCGCAGCGCGCAGGCGCCGGGATGCGGCCGGGAGAGTGACCGCGCGCGCGGTAGCCGCGCCGCCGGCGGTGCTAGAGTTTCGGGCGCGTCCGGCCGGGCACGGGCCGGCGGGCGCACCCCCCGGAGGACGGCGATGAAGTTCCTGTGGCCCCAAGCCCTCTGGCTCCTCCTCGCGGCGCCGGCGCTCGTCGGCGCCTACCTGCTGCTGCTGCGCCGGAAGAAGAAGACGGCGCTGCGGTACGCGAGCCTGGGCCTGATCAAGGCCGCGCTCGGGCCGGGGCAGCGGATCCGGCGGCACGTGCCGCCGGCGCTCTTCCTGCTCGCGCTCGTGGCCGCGGTCCTCGCGCTCGCGCGCCCGACCGCCGTGCTCACGCTGCCCTCGGAGCAGCGCACCATCATCCTCGCGATCGACGTCTCGCTCAGCATGCGTGCGTCCGACGTCGAGCCGAGCCGCCTCCAGGCGGCGCAGGAGGCGGCGAAGGCGTTCGTGCTGGAGCAGCCCGCGGACGTGCGCATCGGCATCGTGTCCTTCGCCGGCACCGCGTCGGTCGTGCAGGCGCCCACGCGCAACCGGGAGGACCTGGTCGCGGCGGTCGACCGCCTGCAGCTGCAGCGGCACACGGCGATCGGCAGCGGGATCATCGTCGCGCTCGCCGCGCTGTTCCCCGACGCCGGGATCGACCTCGAGTCGCTCCTCTTCGGCGGACGGCCGGGGCGCGACGGCGACCGTCCGATCGCGGGCGACGGGGCGCGCAGGCCCGAGCCGAAGCCGTTCGCGCCGGTGCCGGCCGGCTCGCACCCGTCCGCGGCGATCATCCTCCTCACCGACGGGCGCCGGACGATGGGGCCGGACCCGGTGGACGCCGCGCGCATGGCGGCGGAACGCGGCGTGCGCGTCTACACCGTCGGCTTCGGCACGGTCGCGGGCGGCATGGCCGACGTCGGGGGCTGGTCGATCTACATGCGCTTCGACGAGGAGACGCTGAAGGCCGTCGCCGACGTCACC
>WBZO01001255.1_pt1 | contig 41142 bp, 39 predicted proteins | sample 5204261 | NCBI WGS metagenome assembly WBZO01 (sample SAMN12412400, study PRJNA552823) | activated sludge metagenome | isolation source: activated sludge from anammox sidestream of wastewater treatment plant... | place: USA: North Carolina | collected 2017-09
CCGGCCGGATGTTCACTTACCGGCTCCCGCGTGATTGGGCGATCGTCCCCTGAGGCGCTGATCTATACGCCATCCCCTGCCGCTCCGTACAATGACGGTGCGCATATGCGCCACACCCAACGACGTGACGGCGCCTCCTGCCCGTCAGGCGGCAAGCGATGACCCATACCCCTCGGCGAATCTTGGTGGTGGATGACGCGCCGGACTTTCTTGGTTTCATGGAGACCCTCCTCACCTCCGAGGGGTACGCCGTTGCGGTGGCTGGCTCGGCGCCCGCGTTGCGCGAGCGGCTGCTGATCGAGCGGCCCGACCTCGTCATCGCAGACGTGCGGATGCCCGGGCTGGCCGCGTTCGCCGTGCTGGACCTGCTGGCCGCGGACGCCAAGACCCGTGATATTCCCGTGCTGCTCTGCACCGGCGCCATCCAGGAGGTGGACGAAGCGGCCGAGCGGCTGCGGCGCGCCGGCATTGAGGTGCTGATCAAGCCGTTTGATATCGATGATCTGCTGCAGCTCGTCGCCCGCCGGCTGCCGCCACCCTAGCGCTTGCGGCTACGCCGGTGGCGGGGCATGATCAACCCGCGCATGATTGTCTGGAGGCCCGGCGTATGATCCGTTCTCGGTGCTCCCGCCTCAGCGCCGCCGTCACCGCCGGCCTGTTGCTCGCCCTGGCAGCGCAACCCGCCCTGGCGGCGCCGCTTGCCCAGGAGGCCGGCGGCGATGACCGCTGGCGCGTGATCTTTATCACTGCCGCTATCGTCTTCGCCACCATGCTGCTGTGCACGGTCGGTTACGTCTTCCGCCGCGCCGTCGGCGTGGACAAGCCCCCGCCGGTCACCCTGCTGGAGCCCGGCCGCAAGATCACCGGCGACTGAGCCGCCGCCTGCCGGCCAAGCTACCGCAATTGGGTGATGAGCGCCCGTGCCGGCGGACCTAGGATGAAGGCAGAGCAGGGACGGTCGTTGCTGGCAAGGCGGGGTGCCACCAGCGACCGAACCTGCTCTTTTCTGTTGCCCGCGGCCGCCGAGGTGCGCGCATGACCGACTTTCCCACCCTGGGCCTGCGCTTTGCCGGCCTCGGCGCCTCCGCCGGCGCCGCCACCGAGGCGGCCCGCGTGCTCGCCGAGCGGCTCGATCACTGGTGCGCCGACCACCCCACCTGCCGCATTCTCGACCTCAAGATCCAGAGCAGCGCCATCGGCACGCAGTTACACCTGTCTGCCATCATCGCCTATGTCGAAGATGCCCCCCTCGACTACGCCCTGATCGCCGCCGCCGAGGCCTCGTATCTGGCTGAGTCCGACGCCCTTGCCCAAGCCGAGGAGATCGTCGCCGAAGCCCAGCATGAGGACCAGTGAGCAGGAAATAGGGGAGAGGGATGCGGGAGGACGAAGCCAATCCCCTTGCGCCCTCCCTTTCCCGCGTTCTGTGGCACACTTCAGACCAGGCACGGCGCCGCTATTGCGGCTGCCAGAGGCCGGATGCCGGAGGTGCTGATCCATGGCGATTGATTGGGCGCAGGTACATGCCGAGGCGCTGGATATCTTCGTGCGGTATCTGCGTATCCCCTCCGTCAACCCGCCGGGCGATGAGGCGCCCGCCGCCCGGTTCCTCGGCGCGCTGATCGAGGCCGCTGGTGTGCCGGTCGAGTACATCCAAACCGCGCCTAACCGCGAGATCGTCTATGCCCGGTTGCACGGTGACGGCAGCAAGGGTGCGCTCATGCTCTGCAATCACACCGATGTCGTTCCCGTGGAGGAGCGCTTCTGGACCGTGCCACCGTTCGAGGGGCTGATCCGCGATGGCCGGGTCTACGGCCGCGGTGCGGTGGACATGAAGGGCGGCGGCGTCATGCAACTGATCGCCTTCCTGCTGCTGGCACGGCAGGGGACGCCGCTGGCGCGCGACGTCATCTTCTGCGGCGTGCCGGATGAGGAGGCGGGCGGCCAGTGGGGGATGAAATGGCTGTGTGACCACCGGCCCGCACTGGTCGATGTCGCCTATGAGATCAACGAGGGCGGCATGGGCAGCACCCGCTTCCTCGGCCAGGAGACCCGCATGTTCGGTGTCGCCATGGGCGAGAAGAACATCTGCTGGCTGCGGCTACGCGCCATCGGCACCCCCGGCCACGGCAGCCGCCCCCACGCCGACAACAGCCTGATTCACCTCTCGCGCGCGCTCATCCGCCTGACAGACTGGGACCGGCCGCTGACGGTCATCCCGCAGACGGCCGAGTTTATGCGGCGGATGATCGAGGCCGGGCTGCTGCCCGCAGACACGACGCTGGAGACGCTGCCGGCGCTGGTGGAGCGTCATGCCGCTGTCAAGGCGATGTTCATCAATACCCTCAATGCCACCATGTTCCACTCCGGCATTAAGGCCAACGTCATCCCGGCGCTGTCTGAGGCGGTACTCGATTGCCGCCTGCTGCCCGGGTACTCCCACGAGCAATGGCGGCAGGAGGTGATCGCCCGCATCGATGACCCGCGCATCGAGGTCAGCTTCCACGAAGAGGTGCCGCTCGATGACCCCGGCGCCAGCGCGTGGGATACGGAGCTGTTCCACCTGATGAACAGCGTCGTCAAGGATGCGATGGAGGACGCCGTTGTCACGCCCACGATGACCGTCGGCGGCACCGACAACCGTTTCCTGCGCCAGCGCGGCATCCCAGCCTACGGCTTTATCCCTGCCTTGCTTTCCCCGGAGGAGGCCAGCGGCTTCCACGGTAACGATGAGCATCTCAGCATCGATAACCTCAATCTCGGCTGCGAGATCATGTACGAGCTGGTGCGTCGCTTCTGCGCGGCGTGAGCCGGCCGCCGGGGAGTGGCGGCTGTCGGTCAATCTCCCGAGCAGGGGGATCTAAGCCCCTGCGACCGTAGGGGATTCTGGTTGCTTATTCCCGGTTTGCTCGCCTCACCCGCCGTACTTGACGCCGCACTCCTCCAGCGTCAGGAGCTTGGCTTCGCGGTTCTGGCCGGCATTGGTGACTTCGCCGACGATGCAGGCATGGTCACCAATGGCCACCTCCCCCACCACGCGGCCTTCCACCCAGGCGGGGGCGGCGCGGATCACGGGCGCGCCCGTCTCGTGCTGCTCAAACGGCTGGCCGTTGAGTGTGTCCCCCTCGTGTTTGGTGGGCCGGAAGAAGCCGAAGGCGATATCCTTCTGCCCGCTCTCCAGGAAGGAGAGGGCAAACACGGGGTTGGCCTGGAGGTGAGCATAGGCGCCGCTGTCACGCTTGACACCGATCGCCACCAGTGGCGGCTTGAATGACGTCTGCGTCACCCAGTTCACCGTTGCCGCTCCCAGGCTGTCGCCGTCCACCGTGCCCAGCACATACAGGCCGTACGGCATCATCAGCAGTGCCGCTTTCTTCGCCGCCTCTGCCTGTTCATCCATCGTTATAGCTCCTTCCCCGGTGCGCGTTGATGGCATCGCGGCCCAGTATACGCCGCTGTGGGTAGCTGGCGGCAGCGCGCCGCCCTGGGTACGCTCGATACGGTGGCCGCTGTCCTCCCCCGTGCGGGCGGCCACCAGCTTGGTGAGAAGGACTGCAACACGCATGGCGCAGCTACCACGGGTGGCGATTATCGGGTATGGGGCCGTGGGCCGGGCGCTGGCCGATCTGTTCCCCGGCGCGGTGGTGTACGACCCGCCCCTCGGCCTGGGCACGCGCGAGCAGGTCAATACCTGCCGCTACGCCTTCATCTGTGTCCCCACCCCGGCCAGCGAGGATGGCGCGTGTGATACCAGCATCGTCGAGGATGCCTGCGCGTGGCTGGAGTGCGAGCACATCATCATCCGCTCCACCGTCTCCACCGGCACCACCGCCCGCCTGCGCCGCCGCACCGGTAAGCGCATCATCTTTCAGCCGGAGTACGGCCCGGGCGAGACGCCGGACCACCCCTTCAAGAGCCTGTGGGACATCCGCTGGATCATCCTCGGCGGCCCGCGCGAGGACACGATCCCCGTCGCCGACCTGTACAAGCGCGTCTTCAACGCCAATATCACTATCCACCAGACCACGGCCGAGACCGCTGAGCTGTGCAAGTACATGGAGAACACCTTCCTGGCGCTGAAGGTGGCCTTCTGCAACGAGTTTTACGACATCGCCGAGGGCATGGGCGTGGATTACAACGAACTGCGCGAGCTGTGGTTGCTCGACCCGCGCATCGGCCGTTCCCACACCTTCGTCTTCCCTGATGACCGCGGCTTCGGTGGCAAGTGCCTGCCTAAGGATGTCAGCGCCATTGTTGCCACCGCCGCCGCCCTCAGCGGCGCCGAACCGGTGTTACTGCGCGCGATCCTCGAATCCAATCGCCGCGTGCGCGGGCGCGAGGCATGAGCCCCTCCCCGCCCCCGCCGGAACTGGAGCACACCTGGTCCTCGCTGGCCGGGGCGCTGGCGGCGGCATTGCGGGCGGCGGGCATCGGGGCGCCGCTGTCGCGCGTGCTGGGCGTCTCCGGCCTCGCCTTCCGCCTGGCGCTGCCGGTTGCCGGTGAGGAGATCGCCGCCGCCAGCGCCGAGCCGGCGCTCGACCCGCACCAGTTCGCTGCCCTCGCCGGCAACCTGGGCCGGCGCCTCACGGTGCTCACCTCCGCGGGGTCCGTGCCGGGCGACGCCGCTCAGCGGGCTGCGACCATCCGTCGCATCAACCGGGCGGTGGCTGGTGGCATCCCCGCGATTGTGTGGAACCTGCATCTGCCTCGCTTTGGTCTGGTCACCGGCGTGGAGCCGGACGGGCAGGCGTGGCGGGTGGCGACGGTGCTCAGCAGCCAGTTCGGCGGGCGGCTGCCGCTGGAGCGCTGGACACCGCCCCAGTACCCCGGCGCCGTGCTGGCCTTTACCCTGGGCCGGCGCGCGCCCATCGAACCGGCGCGGGCGGTGCGCGAGGCGCTGGCTTTCGCCCTCGGCTACGCCGGCCGCGGCGACCCCGGCGACCCCACTGCCGCCATCCACGGCACGGCCGCCTACCAGCGCTGGGCTGCCGCCTTCCGGCATGGAGATGCCATCGCCCCCAGCGGCAATGCGCTGCTCGTCCAGCAGCTGCAGGCAGCCCGCCGCGCCGCTGCCGTCTTTCTGCGCGGGGATGCCGCCCGCCATCTGCCCGCCGTTGCCCCCGCTCTGGCCCGCGCCGCCGCCGCCTACGACGCCGAGGTGCTCGCCCTGTCACGCATGGCGACCATGTTCCCTTACCCCGCCGGTGGCGACCCAGACACCACCGCGGCCCGCATGGTGGCCGCCGCCGCCCTGCGCGAAGCGCTGGCCTGCGAGGAGCGGGCGCACTCCGCCATCCGCGCCGGGCTGGCGGTTGATGACTGACTGGCCGTCAGTCGCGCGGGTGGCGTAGGATGGCGATCTTCCGGGCGCGTGGCGTGCGTTCCTGCCACGGGAAACCCGGTGGATGGTGCGGTGCCGGAGGTAGCGATGGTGTGGCGCAGGCGTGGCCTGGCGGTGGTGGCGTTGGTACTGGTGCTGGCGGGCTGCTCCGGCTCCGATGGAGACAAGGGCTCGCTGCTGGATGGGGTGAAGGGGACCGGCACGGCGCCGGCCACCGCCGCCGCCGCGACCAGGACGGCGACCGCGACGGCGGCGCAGACGGCCGGGGCGTTCGAGGAGCTGCTGGCGCTGGTGCCGGACACCGAGCAGACGCGCCAGCAGGTGTATCTGTCGAACATCGACCGCTTCCGCCGGGCATACAACATCCAGCCCCCGGCCAACCCGGCGGACGAGCAGCAGAAGACGGCCTACCTCGAGGCCATCTCCGCCGCGGCGCTGCAAAAGGGAGCGAAGGGCGGCACGGGCGGCTTTGCCAGCGGCCACGAGCGCCCGCCGGCCTCGCTCGTCACCATCGAACGCTATCTCGGCTACCGGCGGGTAGACCAGGATATCCTGGCGGGCGGCCCGCCGGAGCAGTACGAGGCCGTGCGCGGGCTGTTCGATCCCGCAGCGGCGGAACGGGCGATTACCGGCTGCGCCGCGGACACCTGCCCCATCCCTGCCAGGCGCTCTCAGGTAGAGGGCGTGGTCTATTACCGCTGGGGTGAGGATTTCCATCAGGAGTTGCGCAGCCGCTTCATGCCACCGGTGCTGGATCAGCTGGGCCGTGGCGGCCGTATCGCTGTCACGGAGCAATACGTGTTGCGCACGCTGTGGACCGCCGGCATGGAGCAGATGCTGAAGGTGTGGAAGGGTAACACCGGCTCGCTGCGCCAGGCGGAGGATGTGCGGCTCGCGGCGCGCAGCATGGACCGGCTTGCCGCCCACTATGCCTTTCTCACCAGCGAGACGCAGGGTGCTGATGTGGCCAAGGCGGAGATTGAGCTTGCGCCCGCCGCCGGCCGCGCCGCTGTCGAGGCCGCCTGGAGCACCGCCGCCGGCAAGCCGGTCCTGGAGCGCTACCAGTATGTCGCGGCCGGCTGGAGTGTCGAGGGCGGCACGACGATCACGGTCATCGTCCTGGTCCACGCCACCGAGCAGGCGGCGCAGCAGAACGCCGCTCACCTTACCCGCCGCATCGCCGAGAGCAGCAGCGCGAAGACCGGCAAGCCGTGGAAGGATCAGATTACCGGTGTTGAGTCCAAGGTCGAAGGCCGCGTACTGGAGGTGAAGCTCAAGGGAGCCACCTTCGGCCCCGAGTTCCTCTACAACCGCGACCCGCTGCTGCTTCACCGGTAGTTGGGGGGCGGTTCCCCCCAGGGCCGCTGCTCGCTCCCTGCTCTCCCCTCCGCTACCCTGGAGTCATGCGCCGTACTGCTCCACGCCATCGCCGCATTGGGGACCTGGCGGGCACGCCGCTGCTGCTGGGGCCGCAGGTGCGGATCATGGTCAACCGCATCGGTGACACCGTCCAGCTCGTTCACTTCGGCCCGGAGTATCGCGCCCAGGCCCACGAGGTGCCAGCCGATGACGCCGCCGAAATGGCCGGCTGGGTGCGCACCGCCGAACGCGTCTGGCGGCTGACCGGCTACATCTGGCGCTTCGAGGAAGCCGCCGGGCCACCGCCGCTTTAACCTTCCCATCCTCCTGACCCCACCGCTCCGCATCCGCTCGTCGTGCGGTGATCTGCGGTGCTGCCATGGCCGTAGTAGCCGGTCAGGGACGCCGGTCGTGTCCCAACGGCAACGGTGAAGGCGAAGGGAGACCGCACGATGTCGATGGAGGAGAACAAGGCGCTGGTACGACGCAGCATGGCGTTGGTGAACGCGCGGGATATCCCGGCGCTGGAGGCGCTCCATATCGAGGACTACCAGCACCACGACCCCGCCTTTCCCGGCGGCGGCACGCGCGGCTTTGCGGAATACGCGGCCGCCTTCGGCGGCTTCCTCACCGGCTTTCCTGACCTGCACGTGACCGTAGACGGCGTGGTGGCTGAGGGGGACCGCGTAGCAATGCGCTGGCACTGGACCGGCACGCATACTGGCCCGCTCAATGACCTGCCGCCCACGGGCCAGCCGGTGCGCGTGAACGCCTGCTCCATTCACCGCATCACCGGCGGCAAGCTGGCGGAGGGCTGGGTCGTGTTCGATTTCGCCGGGATGATGCAGCAGCTCACCCCGGCGCCCGCCCCGGCAACGGCAGTGGGGGGATGAGAGATCAGGGACGAGCGCGGAGCGACGGACCGATGCGGCGAAAGGACGGGCAGCGGCGATGACCACCGAGACGAACGCGAACACGCAAACGGTGCTGCGGGCGTACCGCGAGCTGGTAGACGGCGGCAACATGGCGCTGGCAGATGAGCTGCTGGCGCCGGACTACACCGGCTTCTACAGCGGCGCGCCGCAGCCGGTGCGCGGTCCGGAGGGCTTCCGGCAGTTTCTGGGCGGCTTCACCGCTGCTTTCCCCGATCTGCGCCACGATATCGAGCAGGTGATCTGCGAGGGCGATACGGTGGTTGTGCAGACGACGGCGCGCGGCACCCACCAGGGCGAGCTCATGGGGATGCTGCCCGCCACCGGCCGCACCATGGCGATCTCCGCCATCGCCTTCTTCACGCTGCGCGATGGCCGCGTTATCGAGCAGCACACCAGCTACGACCTCGCGGGCATGATGGCGCAGCTCACCGCGTAGTGCCGCCCCGCCGGGCTGCGGTACGCTGGCAGCATGAACGTGACAGTACCGGACGGCCTGACCTTCGGCGTCATCCCCGGGCACGACCAGTCCGGGGATTTCTTCGGCACGGTGGAGCTGGCGGAGGCGCTGGGCTTTGACTCCGTCTGGGTGGGCGACCACCTGCTGTGGTATGTCCCCAGCCTGGACCCGGTGGCGCTGCTGGGCGCCATCGCCCTGCGCACCACCCGCGTCCGGCTAGGCACGGCCGTGATGCTGGCGGCGCTGCGCCCGGCGGTGGTGGTGGCCAAGCAGGCAGCGACGCTCGATCATCTCTCTGGCGGCCGGTTCGTGCTGGGCGTGGGCGCGGGCGGTGAGAACCCCGCCGAGTTCGCCGCTGCCGGGGTGCCGCTGGCCGAGCGCGGCGCCCGCCTGTCTGAGTGCATCCGCGTCTGCCGGGCCCTGTGGTCCGCCGGGCGGCAGCCGGTCCACTTCACGGGGCGGTTCACCACGCTGGCAGGCGTGCGCTTTGACCTGCCACCGCTCACCCCGGGCGGTCCGCCGGTGTGGGCCGGCGGCCGTGCCCCCGGTGCGCTCCAGCGGGCGGGGCTGCTGGGCGATGGCTGGCTGGCGTTTGTGGTGACGCCTGAGCGCTTCGCCGAGGGCTGGGCGGCCGTGTGCGCCCATGCCGCCGCCGCCGGGCGCGACCCCGCGGCGCTGACGCCGGGCCTGCAACTGTGGTGCGCGCTGGCAGACAGCGATGCCGAAGCCCGCGCCATCATCGCCCCGGCCATCGAGCGCATGTACCGTACACCGTTCGAACGCTTCGAGCGCTACTGCATCTTCGGCCCGCCCGATACCTGGCGCACCCGCATCGCTGCCTTCGCCGCCGCCGGTGTCCGCCACTTCAACCTTGTGTTTGCCGGTGGCGATGTGCAGGGCCAGATGGTGCGCGTCGCGACGGAGGTGCTGGCGTAGGGCAGACAAGGGAGCGGAGCGTGGCCCGCTGTCCGTACCGGCGTCACTCCGCTTGGAGCAGCCCGCCCGCTCCCTGTACCCGGCCGGCAGCGAGCAGCGCGTCAATCGTGGCGCTGATGCCGGATTGGAGGGCGCTGCCCGTGCGCTGAAAGCCGAGGGCACGGCTGGTGGCGCGGATGGCGGCGGCGTGGTCCAGCGGGCCGCTCTCGCGCAGCGCCAGCAGCACCGCATCCTGTAGCTCCTCGGGGGCAATGTGGTCTATCGTGCGCGGCCCGGCCTCGCGCGGGGCGATGCGCTCCACCCCCCGTGGCCAGTAGAACCGCCCGCGCCGCACCACATCACCGGCGCGCGTTGCCTCGCGCAGCGCCCGGTCTACCACCCGCCGTACCTCACTGCCCGCCCGCTCGATGCCGTACAGCTTGGCCATGCGCTGGTACAGCATATCGGCGTGAATCGGCCCCTCCGTGGCGGTAATTGCCGTCACATCCTGGGCAATCAGCCGGTCACTGAGCGCGTACAAGTCACTGCTTGGCCGCGGCCGCTCGATCACAAAGGCCGTGTAGGGCTGAAGCATCGCGGGGGATAGGGTACAGGGGTTCGGGAAGCGGGAACAGGGGATAGCAGGAGGGCTCGCACACCGACCCCCTGTCGGATTGCGTGGCTGCTGCCGGAATAGTAGGGAGTGAGCCCCGGCGGGCGCGCGGGAGGTGGTGCATGACGGAAGCGCGGGAACTGGCGGCTCTGATGGTGGTGTGCGGCGCCTGTGGCGAGCTGCGCGGACCGTTCTCCATGGACATGGGACGGCGGGGGCAGACGTGGATGCAGGAGTGCGGCTGCCAGCCGCCGCGTACGCCCGACGAGGTGCTGGCCCGGCGCTGGCCGTTCCGCGACTTCAATACCATCGCCGAGCTGTGCCATGGCTGCGTGGTAGAGGTCATCCCCAGCGGCAGCCGCTTCAGCCGCTTCTTCTGTGATCGCTGCCACGAGCGGGTGGTGCGCATTAACCAACGCGCGGGCGTACCGCTGATCCCAGCCGGCCGCCACTCGCTGATGAACGGCGTCTTCCTGCGGGGTGGCGGGCCGGTGCGCGAGCTGGACGCCTTTGCCGGCGCGGTGGGAACGCTGTTCATCCGCATGGAGCGGCTGCGCGCCTGGCGGCGGGCGGCCGTGCGTGACCAGATCGCCGGCATGGGCCTGCCGCCAGACGCCACCCCGCCGGTAGAAAAGCTGCTGGCGGCGGCCGGCAACGCGGATCGCTTTCACCGGATGTGCGTGGCCGTTGGTGTGCCAGAGGGCATCCTGCTGGATCTGTCAGACCAGGACCTCTGGCAGTAGCGCCGCGTTCCGCCCGGGTCCGGCCCCTGCTACCGTGGGACCATGCCGCCACTGCTGTCATTGATTGTGCCAACGTATAACGAGCGGGAGAACGTGCGCCCCCTGGTGGCAGAAATCGGCGCGGCGGTGGCAGGTCTAGATTGGGAGCTGCTCTTCGTCGATGACAGTACCGACGGCACCGACGCCGAGGTGCAGCGGGTGGCGCAGAGCGAGCCACGGGTACGGCTGCTACACCGCGCGCGCAACACCGGCGGACTGGCGGGGGCAGTGGTGGCCGGGTTCCGCGCCGCCCAGGGGCTGTATCTGTGCGTGCTCGATGGCGACCTGCAACACCCGCCGGCCGGCATCCGCGCGCTGCTGGCCGAGGCCGAGCGCAGCGGCGCCGACATCGTTATCGCTAGCCGCTACATCGCCGGCGGCAGCCCCGGCGGCCTCGACGGCGGAATGCGCCGGTTCTACTCGCGCGGGCTCAAGGCGCTGGCGCGGCTGCTGTTCCCCCGGCGGCTGCGCGGCGTCTCTGATCCGCTGGGCGGCTTCTTCCTGCTGCGCCGCGATCTGCTGGCCGGTGTCCGCCTGCGCCCCATTGGCTATAAGATCCTGCTGGAAGTGCTGGTCCGTTGCCCGTGGCAGCGCGTGGCCGAGACGCCGTACCGCTTCCGCCCCCGCCGGCATGGCGTCACCAAGGCCGATTTCCGTCAGGGACTGCGCTTCCTCCGCCACCTCGCCCGCCTGCGACTGATGCGAGCATAGGGGTGAGGGGTTCACCCCCCGGCAAGAGCCCGGCACGCAGAGGAGTCACGCTATGCCGCTGGTGAAGGAACCGGTGCATTGCCCGCAGATCGAATCAGACACCTGGTTTGGCGCGCCGGTGCGCATTGGCGCCGGTGATGTGGTGCTGGTCGATTTCTGGGATTACACCTGCGTCAACTGCCTGAACACCCTGCCGTATCTCCAAGCGTGGCAGGCGCGCTACGCGGACAAAGGGCTTCAGATCGTGGGGGTGCACGCGCCGGAGTTCCCCTTTGCGCGGGAGGCCGGGCATGTGCAGCGCGCCATCGGCGAACTGGGCATCACCTGGCCGGTGGCGCTGGACAACGACTACCGCAACTGGCAGGCCTACGCCAACCGCTACTGGCCGGCCAAGTACCTGGCGGATGTGCGCGGCTACCTGCGCTACTACCACTTCGGTGAAGGCGGCTACGGCGAAACCGAGGAGGCCATTCAGGCGCTGCTGCGCATCCGTGATCCTGAGGTGGCGCTGCCTGAGATCCTGGCGCCACTGCGCGGGCGGGATACCCCTGGCGCCGTCTGCTACCGGCCCACGCCCGAGCTGTACCTCGGCTACGCCCGCGGGCTGTTTGGCCAGCAGGAGGGGCTGCGCGAGGATGTGGTGCACCAGTACACCCGCCCCGCCCGCCGGGCGATGAACGCCGCCTACCTGGACGGCGCCTGGACCGTGAGCCGTGACCGCAGCACCGCGGAGACCGCCGGGGCCGCGCTGTCGGTGTGGTACCAGGCGGCCGAGGTGAACCTGGTGATGGCGGGCACGGCGGAGGTGACCCTGACGCTGGATGACGCACCCGTGCCACCTGATCGGTGGGGAGAGGACGTCCGGCAGGCGGCAGACGGACGGACAGTGGTCCCGGTGGACGGCCCGCGCATGTACCGGCTGGTGCGGGGCGACCGCTTCGGCGAGCACGAATTGGGGCTGCGCGCCGGGTCAGGCGGGCTGCAGCTGTATGCTTTCACCTTTGTGAGTTGCGTGAAGCCATCTACATAGTTCACTTTGGTATACGGTTCGGGTATAGTGCGGCGGGGTTTATCCTGCCGAGCTTGAGGTTGTGTGCATGGCTGCCCCCGTGCTGCCGCTCCGTGGCGTCCGGGTAATCGATTTCTCATGGATCGTTGCCGGACCGCAGGCCACCCGCATTCTCGCCGACTTCGGCGCGGATGTGATCCGCCTCGAGTATGAAGGGCGGATCGATTCCATCCGCATCGGCATGCGCGATCCGAATACCCCCGCGGACTCGCTCAACGCCTCGGGGATGTTCAACAATTTCAACCGCAACAAGCGCTCGGCCACGCTGAACATGCAACATCCGGAGGGCCGCGACCTGTTCCGGCAGTTGCTGATGGTCTCCGATTGCGTCGTGGAGAACTTCTCCGCCTCGGTCATGGAGCGCATGGGCTGGACCTGGGAGACAATGGCGGCGGTCAACCCCGGCATCATCTACCTGTCCCTGTCCGGCTTCGGCCACCTGGGCCGCGACCGCGAGAACGTCACCTGGGGGCCGACGGCCCAGGCCGTCTCCGGCGTCACCGCCATGTCTGGCCTGCCCGATGCCCCGCCGGCGGGCTGGGGCTACTCGTACCTGGACCATACCGCCGGCTACTACGGCGCGGCGGCGCTGCTGCTGGCGCTGCACCACCGCAACCGCACCGGCCAGGGACAGTACATCGACCTGGCGCAGATTGAGACCGGGATGGTGCTGGCCGGGCCCGCCCTGCTCGATGCCACCGTCAATGGCCGGGGCTACGCCGCCGCCGGTGGCCGTACCGGCAACCGCTCCCGGCACCCGCGCGTTGCCCCGCACAACAGCTACCGCTGCCTGGACGAGGGAGAGGACCCCTATGGCCAGGGGCGCTGGGTGACCATTGCCTGCTTTAGCGAAGCGGAGTGGCAGGCAATGGTGCAGCAGCTGGGCGCGCCCGCCTGGGCGGCAGAGCCGCGCTTTGCCACCAACGCCGGCCGCACGGCCCATGAGGATGAGCTTGATGCCTGCATCTCCGCCTGGACACGGGAACGTACTGCCTATGATGTGATGTTTACCCTTCAGGCAGCCGGTGTGCCGGCGGGTGTGGTGCAGACGGCGGGTGATAAGCAGGAACGCGACCCACAGCTGCGCGCGAGAGGATTTTACCCCGAAGCGGATCATGCTGACCTGGGACGTCATGCCTTCGAGGGAATGCCGGTCCAGGCATCGCGCACGCCATGGCAGCTACGCACCGCCTCACCACTATTCGGCGAACACACCGAAGATGTCTACGGCAAACTGCTCGGTTTGAGCAGTGAGGAACTTGATAACTTGCGTCTTACTGTTGCGATATAGCACGATGTGGGTCAGGCATGCAGGCAGGCGCAGAGGAACCACCGCAGGACCAAGCCCGAGTCACTTTCATCTTGCCATTCGGTCATGCACGGATCGTGTCTCATTGTGGCACAGGGCCGCCACAAACCTGCGGTAGCGTGTACCCTAGTACTAAAGGGAGCGGACAAGCGCCAGATAGGTGGAAACGGTGACAAGTCAAAGCAAGGTGACCTTCAATCTGGATCGTGATACGCCGGTGCCGCTGCACTACCAGTTACGCACGCAGCTCAAAGAGGCGATCAAGAGCGGGGCGCTGCGCACCGGCGACATTCTGCCATCCGAGCCCCAGCTTGCCCAGATGGCCGGCGTCTCCCGCGCGACGGTCCGCCAGGGCATCGAAGAGCTCGTGCGCGAGGGGTTGTTGCGCCGTCACCGCGGCCACGGCACCTTTGTCTCCACACCGCCCATTCGTGCCGGCGGCTACGACAACGGCACCGGCGCCGCGCTGCAGAGCCGCCCGTCTGGCGCTGTCGCCCGCGTCACCCGCCTGTCGCAGGAGGCGCTGGGCAAGCAGGCGGCTGAGGCGCTTGGGCTGGATCCTGCCACCAGCGCCGCGGTGATCGTGCGGCTGTGGTCGCAGGATGATGAGCCCGCCCTGCTCGAGACGATCTGGCTGCCCGGTGTTGAGGTGGGTGATGTCATGTCCGCCGCCGGCAGCGACCGCGCCTTGTACGAGCAGATCGAGCAGGTGACGGGCGGGACACTCACCCGCGCCGATGTCACCGTGCGGGCCACCTTCCTGCCCGACGACGTCACTCAGATATTGCGCGCTGCCGAGCAGAGCATCGGTTTCGCCACGGAGCGGCGCACCTACACCAGCGATGCGGCTGTCGAGTACCGGCAGACGTTCGTTTCCGGCGCGCGCTTCTCCTTCCACATGACGCTCAGCCGCGCCCAACTGCTGGAGCCCTAAGCGACGCGGCGGCCGCCGCTGCCGCCGCGTCTTCCCTCGGGCTGCTCAGACGCTGATCGCCGCCCATCGTTCGGCGACGCGCCCGTCTTCCACCCGGTAGATGGTGATACCGTTCGCCTGTACCCAGGTCGCCACGGGGCCGCGCTCCCGTTCCTGCAGCCGCATCGCCTCCAGCGACCAGCGCACCGCCACCCGGTTGCCCTCTTCGATCATGTCATCGATGGTCAGCCCCATCGATGGCACCGGGGTGATGCCCTGCGCCGCGATCACCACCATCGAGAACAGCCCGCTGGGTGTGTCCGGCCGGCCGGCATGATCGATGAAGTCAGCGGTTACCAGCTGCTTGACCCCCTCCAGATCACCACGCAGTACACATGAGTAGAGGTTCGTGATTGACTCCTTGAGAGTGGTCACACATACCTCTCTTCTCGTGGGGTGCCACCACTAACCACACAAACGCCCGGCCGATTGTCTCAGCTTTCTGATAACAGCGGAAGTACCGGGCGCCGGATATCGTGATGGGTCGTGAGGCACGGTTGACGGTCGTTCCGGCGCCGGTTTGGCAATTCGACAGCGCTGCTCCCGGCGGGTACGCTGCGCTGACCGAGCCTGTCACGAGGTGACCGATGGCGCTGCGCATCAGCCCGGCAGCGGCCCGCGCGGTGGCGCACAACACACCGTTTCGTCAGGCGCGCACCTGCTACGGCCACCTGGCCGGAGTGGCCGGGGTGACGCTGCTTGATGCGCTCTGGCAGCGTGGCTGGGTGTCATCCGGCCCTGTGCCGCGCGGCGGCACGGGCTACCGGCTCACCGCCGCGGGGATGCAGGCGCTGGCCTGTGTGCAGGAGCAGACCGGCCGTGCCTGCCTGGACTGGACGGAGCGCCGCCCCCACCTGGGCGGGCCGCTGGGCCGTGCCCTCACCGCCCGGCTGATTGCAGACGGCGTGCTGCGGCTCGATGACCGCCCGCGTCACCTCACCGTTGCCGGCTCCGTCGAGGTGTGGCTGTCCGGCCACGGCCGCGCTGGCATCCAAGCGCCGGCTTCGTGATACTGGCCCTATCTCTTCCAGGAGCCAGGCATGACGCTCGCCATTCGCTGCGGCACGCTGATCGACGGCACCGGCGCGGAACCCGTGCGCGGCGCCACGCTGGTGATCGAGGGCCAGAGCATCACCGCGGTGCACCCCGATGGCAGCATCCCGCGCGATGCCACCGTGATCGATGCCGGTCACCTGACGATCATGCCCGGGCTAATCGATTGCCACGTGCACCTGACCTCTACGGCCAGCAGCATCCAGCAGCGGCTGATGACGCCGTACAGCCTGAACATCGCCCAGGCGCTGGCCAATGCCCGCCTGACGCTGGATTGCGGTTTCACCAGCGTGCGCGACGCCGGCGGCGCCCCCCGCGGCGTGAAGATGGCGATTGACCAGGGGCTATTTCCCGGCCCGCGCACACGCATCGCCGTCGGCGCGCTTTCCCAAACCGGCGGCCACGGCGATAGCCTGATGCCCAGCGGCGCCAACCTGCGCGTGCCCGACCCCGAGCACCCCTGGACCGTCGTCGATGGCCCCGACGCCGCCCGCCGCGCCACCCGCGAGCTACTGCGCGCCGGCGCCGATCAGATCAAGATCATGACCTCCGGCGGCGTCATGTCCCCCAACGATGAGCCGGGGGCGATGGGTTTTACCCGCGAGGAGATCGCCGCGATCGTGTACGAGGCGCACGCCGCCGGCAAGACGGTGATGTCCCATGCCCAGGCCACCGCGGGTATCTATAACGCCGTCGTCGAAGGCGTGGAGTCCATCGAGCACGGCATCTACCTGGACGAGCGCGTGATCGACGAGATGAAGGCGCGCGGCACCTACCTGGTCGCGACTCTGATCGCGCCGCTGTGGGTGATCCGCCGCGCCGAGAAGGACCCGGGCAGCGTGCCGCCGTACGCGCTGCGCAAGGCGCAGGAGGTAAAGGAGGCGCACCACGCCAGCTTCCGCATGGCCGTGGAGAAGGGCGTCACCATCGCCATGGGCACCGACACCGGCGTAGGCCCGCACGGCAGCAACGCCGAAGAGCTGGCAGTGATGGTGGATCTGGGCATGAGCCCGATGGCCGCCATCGTCGCCAGCACCAAGACCGCCGCCGAGTGCAGCCGCATTGGCCACCTGACCGGCACCCTCACCCCCGGCAAGCGCGCCGATCTGCTCGGCGTCAGCGGCGATCCGCTGGCTGATATCGCCGTCCTCCAGAACCGGGACAAGCTGGCGCTGATCATGAAAGACGGCGCGGCCTTTAAGGGCAGCGGGGGATAGGGCGCCAATGGTCGAAGCTAGCGGGCAGACAGACCCTCACCCCCCCGGCTCCTCTCCCGCACGGCGGGCGAGGGGGGGAGGGATTGTGGCTGGGCTGAGGTTCGGCTTCCCCCGCCTTGCGCGCCGCTCCCCGCTCCCCCTTTGGCCCGGCCGCACGCGACCCAAGCGCACGTTCCCATCTCGCTCGCAGGCCGGCGCAGGAGGACAGGGGGTTGCAGGGCCGCTTCCGGCAGCCATCTTCGACTCGTGCGTCCAGTGCGGCCTGTGTCTGCCGGCCTGCCCCACCTATCGGGAGACGTACCGCGAGCAGTCCTCCCCGCGCGGGCGGCTGCACTTGATGCGCGCGGTGCATGAGGGCCGCATCGACGTGCTGGATCCGGTGTTCACCGGGCAGATGGCGGAGTGCCTCGATTGCCGCTCCTGCGAGGCGAACTGCCCCAGCGGTGTCCGTTACGGCGCGGCGCTGGAACCGGCCCGCGCGCAGATCCTGGCTGCCCGGCGGCAGCGTGGCCTGCTGTCGTGGCGGGAGCGGCTGCTCCGGCAGGTGGTGTACGGCGCGCTGTTCCGCGACCTGCGCCTGTTGCGCGGGGCGGGCCGGGCGGCGCGGCTGTACCAGCGTTCCGGCGCGCAGGCGTTCGCCCGGCGCAGCGGCCTCTTGCGGCGGCTGGGTCTGGCGCGGCTGGAGGGGCAACTGCCGCCCATCAGCCGCCGCTTTCTCGTGCCGCGCGGGCAGATCATCCCCGCCGCTGGGGAGCGGCGCGGGCGGGTGGCGCTGCTCACCGGCTGCATCATGAGCACCGCCTTTGCCGAAACGCATGCCGCCACGATCCGCGTCCTCACCCGGAACGGCTGGGAGGTGTCGCTGCCCGCCGGGCAGGGCTGCTGCGGCGCCCTCCATGCCCACGCCGGCGAACGGCAGGCGGCCCGCGCCCTGGCCCGCGCGAACATCACCGCCTTCGCGGATGCGGACGTCATCGTCAGCAATGCCGCCGGCTGTGGGGCGATGCTGAAGGAATACGGCGAGCTGCTGGCGGACAGCCCGCAATGGGCAGCACAGGCCGCGGCGCTGGCCGCCCGTGCGCGTGACGTCACCGAGCTGCTGGCGGAAACGCCGCTGCGCGGGCCGCTGCGGGCGCTACCAGAGGTGGTGACCTATCAGGACGCCTGCCACCTCGCCCATGCCCAGCGGCAGAGCGCTGCCCCCCGCGCGCTGCTGCGCCAGGTTCCCGGCCTGCGGCTGGCGGAGATGGCCGAGCCTGCCCTGTGCTGCGGCAGCGCCGGCACCTACAGCCTCACCCAGCCCGAGATGAGCGGGCGGCTGCGAGCGCGCAAGCTCGGCCACGCCCGCGCGACCGGGGCGCGGTTGATCGTCTCCGCCAACCCCGGCTGCATCCTGCAATTGCGGGCCGGGCGTGACGGCGAAACACCGGTGGTGCACCTCATGGACGTGCTGGCCCGGGCGTACGGCCCTCCGCCACCACCAGCCGCCCGCTGAACTCCACCTCCCCGGCGCCCTCTGCCCCGGCGTGTAGCTGCAACTGGTAGTGCCAGCCGCCGCCGGCGGCGGGGATCTCCGTCGCCGCCGGCGTAACCGCCTCGCGCGTCAGGCAGGCATGGCAGCCGCGCGCTCCGCCGGCGGCAATGGCCAGCGTCAGCCCGCCGGCCGCGGCGAGCAGCCCCGCGATGGCCGTTAGCTCTCCTGGGAACGTGCGGATACTCTCATCCATGCTGCGACCCCTATTTGCCTCGTGGTGGCAGCGCCAGTATCAGCCGGCCGTCTCTGGCCCGTCCTCACAGGGGACTTACGATTGGCTGACGGAATTCTTAGACTCTGGTAGTTGTTGGTTGTCAGGATGTGGGTCCGGCAGACGGCCGGGCGCAGCATGTCACGATGTGGAGAGGCCGGGACGGCATGGCGCGGATCGTGCTCCGCCTGGAAGGCAAACCGAGCCGGTCCTTTGACCTCTCGGCTGCCCCACTCACCGTCGGCCGGGCGGGGGATAACGACGTGGTGATCGATAACGCCCGCGTCTCCCGCTATCACGCCCGCATTGCTATGGCGTCCGATCGCTACGAGATCGCTGATCTGGGCAGCACCAACGGTGTCCGGGTCAACGGTGAGTTGATCAGCGGCGTGCGTGTCCTCCGCCACGGGGACCACATCCGCCTGTCCGGCCTGGATCTGGGCGTGGAACTGGTGTTTGACGAAGACCTGGAGACGGTGCGCGATCTGGATCGGACCAGCGGCAATGGGGTCCACCTGGACCTGCAAAGCGCTGAAGTCTGGATTGAGGGCCGGCGGGTGGCGCTCACCCTGTTTGAGCAGCGGGCGCTGGATCTATTGCACCGGCGCTCACCTGCGCTGGTCAGCAAGGAGGATCTGGCGCGGGCGGTGTGGATTGAGGATGGCGGTGTGGTGTCTGACGCCAGTATCGAACAGCTGATCCACCGGTTGCGCGGCAAGCTGCGCCCGCCGGACGGCGGCCCGGAGCGGCTGCAACTGCCCAATGTCCGTGGACTCGGGTACCGCCTGTTGATGGAGTGACGCCGCTCAGCGGGGCACCGCCGGTGGTGGCGTGCGCTGGGCCGGCGGCTCGGCGGTGGCCGCGCTCGGGGGCGGTGTCGCCTGAACGGCCGTGCTGGTCGCCACCGGCACCACCGGCGCCGCGGTGCGCACCGGTGGCGGCGTGGCCACGGGTAGTGGCGCGCTGGTGGCGATGGCCGGGGGCGCACTCGCAGCCGCCGCGGGCGGAGATGGTGTGGCGGTTCTCGGGGACGGCGCTGGGGCTGGGGTCCGGTCTGGCCTTGGCAGCGCCGCAAACGGCGCGCGGGCCAGCGCGCTCCTGCCCTGCATCGCCCACACGCTGTACGCGCCCGGGGCGAGCGCGCCACCCGGGATCATGAGTGCCGTGCAGGGCCCGTCTGCGACGGCAGTACGGGCGATCACCGCGGCGTCGCCGGCATCGCCTGGCCGGTAGTCTCCGTCCGTCAGCGCCAGCATCAGCGGTGCGCTGTCCGTGCCCTGCTCAATGCTCAGGCACACGACGACGCTGGCCCCCACGATGAACGTCCCGGTTTGCCCGGAAAAGACGCTGTCAAACACACGCATGTCCGTAACCGTGGCGGCCTGCGGCGCCGGTGTGGCCGTTCTGGTGGCGGTGGCTGCGGGAGAGCCGGTAGCGGGCACCGACAGCGCGACGAAGGGCGTGGGTGATGCAACGGCCGCCGGCGCGGCGGGCGGCGCCTGCTCACCGCGGGTCAGCAGCAGTGCTGCCGCCAGAGCCCCGGCCGTCACCGCCGCGCCGCCAACGGCCGGCCAGCGCCGGCGGCGGGGAGCGGGGCGCACGGCCACCGGCAGCACGCGCTCGGTCTGCATCCCCGCGACCTCCGCGGCCGGTAGGTCACGCGCCGTCGTGGTGACAGGAACGGCGGGCAACGCGGGCGGCGCCGGTGGCGCTGGGCTGGTGGCGGCCAGCAATCCCGCCAGCGCCTCGGCGAACTTGGCGGCGCTGGCGGGGCGCTCGTGCGGCTGTTTGGCCAGCACCGCATCGAACAGGCCGTCAATCGCGGCAGGCAGCTCCGGCCGCAGGCTGGTGAGCGGCTCCGGCATGGCATAGGCGTGAGCGTGGAGGATATAGGCGACGGCGCCGGTGAAGGGCGGCCGGCCGGTGAGCAGATGATAAGCGAGGGTGCCGAGTGCGTAGATGTCCGATGCCGGGCCGAGCGGCTCACCGCGCACCTGCTCCGGCGACATCGCGTGTGGGGAGCCGATCATCGCGCCGGTGTGCGTCTGCGGCGTGCTCTCCAGCAGGCGGGCGATGCCCAGGTCCATCAGGATCACATCGCCGCCCGGCTCCACCATCACATTGGCCGCTTTGATATCGCGGTGGATGATGCCGGCCGTGTGCAGGTGGTCAATCGCCCCGGCCAGACCGGTGCAGAGCGCCGCGACCCGGGCCGGCGGCTGCGGCCCCTCGCGCTGGAGCAGGCCGGCCAGGGTCTCTCCCTGGATCAGTTCCATGGTCAGATACGGCAGGCCGCCTTCCTCGCCCACGTCGTAGATGCGGACGATGTGCCGGTGGCGCAGGCGGGCGAGGGTATGCGCCTCGCGCAGGAAGCGGCGGCGCGTATCCTCGGAGGTGGCCAGCTCGGGCCGCAGCTGCTTCAGCGCGACCTCGCGTTCCAGCACGGTGTCATGGGCGCGGTGCACGATGCTGAAGCCGCCCTCGCCCAGCACCTCGCGCAGCCGGTACCGTCCGAACGCCACCATGGGCGCAACTCTAGCAGCCACTCGTGATTCAGGGAACCATCCGCCGGCAGTCCACCGGCGTATCGGTCATACTGGCTGCGAAGTGCGCCACGCTGCCGGTGGGCCGGCGATGCGGCGCCGTGGATGTGGGAGGACCGTGATGAAGGCGATACGGGTGCACCAACCGGGCGGGCCGGAGGTGCTGGCCTGGGAGGAGATAGCCCAACCGGAGCCGGGACCGGGTGAGGCGCTGGTGCGGCTCGACGCCGCCGGGGTGAACTTCGTCGATGTCTATTTCCGCACCGGCCGCTACCCCGCCGCCATGCCGCTGACGCTGGGCCAAGAGGGCGGCGGGGTCGTGACCGCCGTGGGTGCGGGTGTCAGCGAGGTGGCGGCGGGGGACCGCGTGGCCTACAGCAGCGTCTCTGGCGCCTACGCCGAATACGCCGTGGTGCCCGCTGGCAAGCTGGTGCGGCTGCCGGCGGGGGTGAGTACGCGCCTGGGCGCGGCCGTGATGTTGCAGGGGATGACCGCTCACTACCTGGCGCTGACGACGTACCCGCTCCAGCCCGGCGAATGGTGTGTGGTGCATGCCGCCGCCGGGGGCGTGGGGCTGCTCTTGTGCCAGATTGCCAAGCTGCGCGGCGCGCGTGTGATCGGCACCGTCTCCACCGAGGAGAAGGCCGAGCTGGCGCGCGGCGCGGGGGCGGAGGAGATCATCTACTACACGCGCGAGGACGTGCCCTCCCAGGTACGGAAGCTGACGGACGGCCGCGGCGTGCCGGTGGTGTATGACAGCGTCGGCCTGACGACCTTCGAGGCCAGCCTGGCCAGCCTCGCCCCGCGCGGCATGCTGGTGTCGTACGGCGCGTCCAGCGGGCTGGTGCCGCCGGTGGACGTGCGCGAGCTGCAGAACCGCGGCTCGCTGTTCCTCACCCGCCCCAGCCTGGCGCACTACACCCTGACGCGGGCGGAGCTGGAGCAGCGCGCCGGCGACCTGTTCGCCTGGATGGCGGCGGGCCGGCTCGACGTCCGCATCGGCGCCGAGTACCCCCTGGCCCAGGCGGCCGGCGCCCACCGCGCCCTGGAGGGCCGCGAAACGACAGGCAAGGTGCTGCTGATCCCCTAACGCAGCACATCCGCCGGGCGGCGGAGCACGAGGAAGGGATTGGCGGGCCGTACCTCGTAGCCTGGATACTCCTGCTGCGCCGCCGCCACGGCCGCGCGATAGCGAGGATGGTCATCCTGCCACAGCGGGTGACGCAGAATTGCGATTCGCCCAGGCGTGCCGCGCTGGCGGATGACAGCGTGCAAACTGCCGAAGCGTGTGCTGCGCTCAAAACCGAGACCGGCAAGTGTGCGCATTACCGGAGAGCGCTCACCGTCAATCAGCGCGCGCCACGGATTGGGCCGTCCTTCCCAATCGGTCTCCAGATCAAGCAATTGCTCCAGCGGGCCGGTCTCGGATACGTGTCCGGCCAGCCGCGCCATGTCCAGCGCTAGCCGCCAGTCCAGCAAGGCATGGTAGGCCAGCCCCTGGAAGTCGCGCAGGCAACGGTTGCAGGAGGTATCACACTCGCTGCCATGTCCGGTTGGAGCGGTCCACTGGGCGGCAAGGGAATGTGAACGCACTGGGCGAGCGTGGTCGAGCAACCTTTCCAGGTCATCGGTCTGCCAAAGCTTGCTTGCGTATCCGGCGCCGTTGTCCAGCGTGTCACTGAGAAAGACCTGGCCCGTGCTTTTGCCACCCTCAACCACCGACCGGAACCCAGCCTGCAGCTCCAATGGGTCGACGTCGAGGTTGGTGGCCGCGGCCAGCCGCAGGAAGAAAGCGAATGAATACCACGCTGCCCGTCCCTCCACGGTCGTCGAGGGGGCAAACGTTCCGACTGGCCAGCGGGCAATGCTGGTGAGCAGTACATCGGTATGTCGCAGCGCCAGGAGCGCAACGTGATGGACGCCCCCGCTCGCACCCACGCTGGCTTTACTCGGGCCGGGCGTGCCCTCGGCGCCTGTCCCATCATCGAGCGCCACCCATAGGCCTACCTTCAGCTTGCCAGAGAGCTGCCCTCGCCGAAAGGCGAAACCGTGCTTGCCACCGTTGTCGTTGACCGAGAGGATGTCGTCGGTCAAGCGCAACACGCGGACGTTGCGGGTCTCGCGCTGCTCGACATCCTTAGCACTTGTGGCGATGCGCATCGTGGGTCGGGTGGCGCGGGGCGTCCACTCAAACGCCCCGTCAAAGTCCCGCGGCTGGAGGTCGGTGATGAAGCCCAGCGGCTCCCGCGCGTCCACCGCATGAAACTCCGTGGTCGCACCGCAGGCGGGGCAGCTGGTCAGCGCAAGCCGGCCATCGGCGTCGGTGGGAACGTCGGTCACGGCCTGGCAGTGCCGGCACATACCAGTGTGACGCGGATTCGTTTCAGGCAGGGGAGGCACAAACCCTTCATCACTTTGCGTGCCGCCTCGTGCGGGAAAGAGGCGCACCACGCCGGCGGCCGTATGCACCGCCTTATCGCGCACCGTCTCGGAGCCAGGAGCGAACTGGCCGATGGCGATGTCGAGCGGCCGGTCCACCGTACCCTGGCGGGCGTCCCAGCGGGTATACAGGAGACGGGCGCGGGTGGGGAAGCCAAACATCGGCAGCAAGCCGGCGTTCGCCAATTGCTCGCTTAGCGCATCATGGGCATAACGTGGGTCACTGACGGCCTGGCTGATTGCTGGAACGAGGTCCTCCCGCAGGCGGCGCAATTCGGCTGCGCGGAACGACGCGGCATCGGGAGCGTGTTCCCATCTGCTCTCCACGGTGAGCGTATCGAGTGTGCGCGTTGCCAGCGTGGCAGCATCCGCGCTTTCCAGCCATCGCTGTACCGCGTCTGCCCGCTTCGGCCAATCACGCGCACTGCCGAACTCACCATGCACGCTCGCACCGCCGGTTTCGGCAGCTTGCTCCCCGCCACTGCCGGCCCGGCCGGTGGCGAGAAACGCCTGCCGAAGCATCTCCTTGTTGAGTACGCGCCGGATGATCGCCTCGCTGCCCAGTTCCACGTACGGTGCGGGCGGCGGATCACCGGTGATGCTCTCCGGCCGCTCGAAGTAGAAGTCGTCATGGCTGCGGCTGCGGCAGTACGTGACCGTGAACGAGACGGCAGAGGTGCGGCGGCCGGCGCGGCCCGCACGCTGCTGGTAGTTGAAGCGGCGCGGCGGCATATTGGCGAGCAGCACGGCGTTGAGACCGCCGATATCGACGCCCGCCTCCATCGTGGTCGTGACGCTGAGCAGGTCGACGCCCTGAACCTTCGGGATTTCACCCGGGATGAAGATGTCTTGGAACCAGCGCTGGCGGCGGGCACGGTCATCTGGATCGGTTTGGCCGGTAAGCTCCTCGGCGTTCATCGGGAAGAAGCCGCGGTTTGGCCCTTCGGTGAGATCGGTGTAGTAGTCCATCTCGCGCGACGTCTGCGAAGCGACTAGCCGCTGGTCGTCACACTCTGGGCAAAACCCCGCATCCACCAGAAAGAACATGCCGCAGCGCGGGCAGCGAAAGCCGGGGCGCACCCCGTTGTATGCGGGGGGAGGCGGCTCCACAACCAGGTTATCGGGGTGCAGCACCAGACCGGAATCCGACGGCTGAAGGACGCCGGCCCGCTGCAATAGAGACGTCACTTCGGCAGGTTCGTGCCCGTGCTTCTTGATAGCCCTGCTGATCTTGGCTGGGGCGAGACGCTCATCCGCGCCTGGGGTCGTATAGCGGCTATAGACGTGTCTGCGCAGCAGGCCCAACTGGCGAATGACGACGTCGGCGGCAAGGAGCAGCGGTCTGTCTGCATCCGCAGCCACACGCATCCTGCCGAGCCCCAGGCCCTCCAAGGTGCGCGCCATGTGAGGGAACAACACCGCCATCAGATTGTCACTGAGCTGATCATCCATGCGCGCGAGGTGGCTACGCTGCGCATCGGTTGGGCCGGTGAGCCGTTCAGCCACGCCGTCTCGCCACCTGAAGACGGTATGCCACGGCCGGTGCTCAGTATCTTCGGCGCGGTAGTTCTTGGCAGCGAACGAGGCGCCCCCGGGGCACATCCCCAACGCCAGCAGTTCTTCGCGTGTGCGAGCACGGAGATCGCGGAAGGGGACACCCTCGCCATAGCCAGCCAGCATCTGCTGCCAGGCAGCGGCGGATTCATCATTGAGCGGCCGCATACCCGCGAGCCAGGCCACTGCCTCCATGGCGACACCGTCGCGCTCCTGGGCGCTCAGCCAGCGCTGCGCGCGCTTGTCATCGCCAGTTCGCGGAACTGCCGTGTCAGCGGCTAACTGCGGATTGAGGCGTTCGATTTCAGACCGCCGCGCTGGGCTCACCTCTGCCAGCCGTACACGCAGAAAGCCCGCCAGATCACCCCAATAGTCATCGAGCGTGCGAAGAAAGGCCAGACGCGTCATGTCCAGCACGTGGTCGCGTTCCATGCCGGCCGCGAGTTTGGCTGCGTCCTGGCGGCTATCAGAGAAGATGACCAACTTGCGCTTGGCCTCACCGCGCTCGGCGTCGCCCGTCATCTCACGCAGCAGCGCGGCGGCCAGCACCTGCGCGCCCTTCTGGAATCCGATGCGATGGTTGCGCAGAGGTGCGGGGAACGTTGTGCGTCGCAGGTAGTTGGCATCACACCGCGGGCACTTGCTTGGCACCGCCGGCGCCTCGTGCGCACCATGCCCTGTGACTTTGTACAGCCACCCAGGAACGTCGTTGGTTTGGAGCGGTGTGGCATCCGAACGGAGCAGGCCGGTGCGGAAATCGAGCTTGGCCGTCACCCATTCGTGCTTCTGCCCTTTGAAATTCCAGTCAGGATCAGCCGGTGCTGCGTACGGTTGCTGGTCCCGTGGTTGTGGCCAAAAGACCGCGTACTGTTCATGCGTGCGGTTGAGCGCCACCTGGTCCGGCACCCCTTCGAGATCGGGCTGGTCCGGGGTGAGAAACCGGGCAATCCCGGACGATGACTTGTAGCCTCCCAGAAAGAGGTCGCCGCAGACTTCGCAGACGATCAGGTCCAGCACCCGCGCGCCGCAGGCGCAGGTAAGCCGGTGGGACGCATGGAGCGCACCGATCGGTGGCTGGTCTGCCTGCCCGGTCTCGCCACGTCCACTCTGATCGGCATCACCCCTCGCGTCCCGGCTGGTGCAATCCGGGTTGCAGCAGGCCCACAGGTTGTTGAGGTTGCGGAAGAATAGGTGGCCGCGTACCGGTTGAGGGGAGCGTCCTGTCTCAGGCAGCCGCGCCATACCCAGCGCCAGCAGCATCCCGCGCAGCGCGTCCGATGCCGGTGCGCCGGCGGGCCGGGTGCGCGCCGCCTCGGGAAACAGGCGGGCATCAAGGTCGGTAATGCGCGTTGCGCGCACGCCGGCCGGGGAATCATCATCGCGGCCGCGGGCGGCGTCGCGCAGCGCCTCAGGAACGCCGGCCGCAACAAGCGCCGCGGCCAGTGCTGCTGGTGGGTTGCCGTCAGCACCGGCCCGCTGTGTCGTGCCGCGCAGCCGTGCCGCCAGCGTTGCCAACTGCGCCTGCACCGCCGCATCAGCAGGGTCGGGCGAGCCGCTGCTCCAATCGGGCTGCACTGCGGCGGCGAAGTCAGCGAATGGCCCGGTCAGCGGGACGACAACGGCACGGGCGCCGTGGGCCGGCTCAATCTGTGGCGTGGCAATGAAGGCGAACCGCCGGGGGTCTCGGCCAAAGAACTCACGCAGGAACCGCCGGCCGCGATCATCGTCCTCCAGACTGGCGGTCGTGGTGAGGATGCGCAGCCGCTCCGAATCTGCCGTCAGCCCCAGCCGCTGGAGCAGCAGGCGCAGAATGTACGCTACCTCGGTGCCCGGCGTACCGCGATAAGTGTGCAACTCGTCCACGATCAGGAAGAAGCGACGCTCCGGGTGTGCCGGATCGTGCAGCCACTCCCGCGTCTTAGCGAAGATGCCGTCCTCGATACCGCGCATCAGCATGATGTTGAGCATCGAGTAGTTCGTGATCAGGATATCCGGCGGCGTCTCCTGCATATCCCAGCGCGACCACATCTCGCCCCCGTCCGGCCGCGGGAAGTAGAACCGGGCGTCAGGGTCAGCCTCGGAGTTAATTTCCAGCCCGCGCAGCACAGCGTCATGCTGCTGGGCAAGCTCGCGCAGGTGCTTGCGCAGTTCATCGCGGCGCTGCGGCTCCTCCCGGCCGGGGACAGGCGTGAGGCCGGTATAGCGGCCAAAGGTGATGCGGTTACCGCCGCGCTCGCGGTCCAGCCAGGCGTGGGTCTCGTCGCTGTCCAGCGCCTTGCGCAGCCGCCGGAGCTGGTCCTCCACCAGCGCGTTGAGTGGGTAGAGCACGAGCGCGCGCACCGCCGCCGGGCGGGTGACGTGCGCCCATTGGGAGAGGCGCTCCCCGCGGTCATCCTTCCACCAGTCGTGGTGCGAGGGCGGACGTCCAGCGGGCGCCCAGCCGGCAGATTCGCGGGCGAGCTGGCCAAACAGCGGTAGCAGGAAGCTCTCGGTCTTGCCGGAGCCAGTGCCGGTGGTGACCACGAGGTCCTTGTCATCCTCCAGCACCGCCCGTAGCGCCGCGAGCTGGTGGTCAAACAGTGGCGTTTCGGGCGGCAGCAGCCCGCGGCCCAGCGCGGCCATCCCCTGGTAGTGCGCCGGCAGCCGCCGCTCGGCCGCTTCCAGTGTCAGGCCCTCGGTCGTGGGGTAGATCGGGACGGGCTCCACCAGTGGCGGGCGGCTGATGGTGCCCTCGCGGCGCAGCAACACCTCCCGCTCGCGCGCCAGCGCGTCAGAGCGCAGAGGGAATGCACTGCGGATGTACAGCTCGTACAGGCGATTGAGGCGCTGGTGTGCCCCCAGCACGTCATGCATGCCCTAGCCCTGCCGTTGCACGTCAAGCTGCGCCTTGGCCGCGAGCGACTCCAGCAGCGGCGGTGTCACGCCAGCATAGATCAGCCATTCCTTGCGCCGCTCTGGAAGCAGGCCGCTGGCTAGCACCAGCGCCCGCTCATACACCTCGGGCAAACGGCGGTCCGCCAGTAGTGCCAGCTCGCGGTTAGTCTCGTTGTAGCCGGCGGGCGCAGGGCCATCCGCATGAAGCTGGCCGGCATAGCGCAAGCCGTACCAATCGCCCCGCCGCCAGCAGCCCGCGGCGTCACGATAGAAGGTCTGTGTCCCTCCGGACCCACGACCGCGGCCGTTGCCGTCCTCGGTGGACAGTTCATACAACCCCGGCACGTCTGCGGTTGCGGTGTCGATGAATCCGTCGACGCCCCAGCGCCGCATCCTGTAGGAATGGGGGCGCACACCGGGCACCTCTGGCAACAACGCCACCCAGCCATCGATATCCGGCAGCAGCCGCGCTAGGTCCAGCGCCGCCGTGGTCACATGTGTGCAGGTCAGGCCCGCGGCCAGGAGATGAGCGCCATCGAGATCTCGTGCCATGACCACAGACGGGGCATCGCCGAAGGGCTGCGGCTGCGAGATCACGCTGCCGGCCTCATGCAGCGCCTGGACAGTGGCCGGCGTGCGCGCCCCGCACAGCACATAGGCCGGCTCCCCCTCCGCCGTGGTGACGCGCGTGAGGACGGAGGGAGCGATGGACCATCTCGCTCCATCGGCCGAGGTTTCCACGTGGCCGAGCAGGCGCAGGCGGCGCAGCACTCGCCGGCTTTCCCCGTCCGCGCCTGTGATCCCCAGGGCTGAGCAGGCGCTCTGGAAGGCCGTCATCCCGCCGGTTCCCATCGCTGTCAGCCAGTGCAGCAATCGGTCATAGTTGACGGTACGGTCAAGGAAGCCGCTGGTGTCATCCGCGCCGTCGCGGCCCTGCCCGCCTACCTCCAGCGCACCGAAGGGATCTTCGGGACGCGGGCGGGTGAGGCGGCGGAAGCTAATGGTACGCGCGTAGTCGGCGGTGTCGACCTCAGCACCCATCCACGATCGCAGTTCCTTGACCGCGAAGACCTTCGGCCGCCCATCAGCGTCGTGAAGCGGTTGACCGAGAAAACCTGGCTGCAGCAGGATCGAAGCGCCTAGGGGGAACTCTCCTGGCGCGGCGCCATCAAACGCCACGCCGATATAGCACTCGGAGTGGTACCTGCCGGGGATCGGCCGCTGGAAGCACATGCGTGGCACGACCGCGCCGAGCCGGTTGACCTTGATCGCCTGCTTCAGTTTCTCAGCCTTGACAGTCGCTTTACCCACAGAGGGAAACACCGCGTACCACCGCTGTGGTTTGGTGGGAGCCGTCGCGCCTGTGGTCGCCGTCATGGTGTGTCCTCCGATTGCGATGTCACCAACGCGCCGCGCACCTGCCCGCCGGGGAAGGCCAGCGCTGCTGTGTTCGCCGCGTCGGTATCGAGGTCCGCTGCCGTGAGCGCGGCCCAGGTGGTGATGCGCACCAGCCGCTGACCAAACTGCCCGGCGGCGCTGGCCTGCACCAGGTAGTCGCCGGGACCGAATTTCTCCCATGCAGGGGTGAACTGCACGCCCGTCCGCTGTTTCAGGGGCGGCGCCATCGCCGTACTGGCCCCAACACGAAAGACTTCAACGTCTACGTCCTGGTCAAAGCCCCGCACGGTGATGGCCGGGCCAAACTCAGCCAGCCACGCTGGGGGTTTGGCGACACGCAGGCCACCTACGGCGGTAATGGTGAGTGTGGCGGTCGCTGGGCGCAGGGCGTCCCACAGATCTTCACTCTCAATAAAGGTGCTGGACCACGCCTCGGAGACAGCCATGCAACCATGCAACTCCGCCCAGCCCTCAAACACCGGCACCGGCTCTCCATCCCAACGGAACAGCCCTTCACTCCTTAACTGATCCAGTTGCTCCTGCAGGGCAGTGCGGTAGAGCAGGATGAAGGGCATACCGAGCGGCGGCGGCCCCCATGTCGCATAGTTACCGTATTCAGGGTCGTCGGGGTCCGGCTGCAGCAGCCAGAAGTCCCGCGCGGGCAGCAGCAGCGCGGCAGCCCCCGCCACGCCAGAGAGCGGGAAGCGGGCGCCGTGCTCCAAATCGCCCTCCGTCACCGCATCGAGCGGGCCGAACCAGCCTGGCCGCTCCTGGCGCAAGGGATGCTGGCGGCCCGCCTGGTCCACCACAGCGTCAACCGCGTGCCAGCGCCGGGGTTCCCGGGGATAGATGTGGTAGCACGTTTCGCCGAAGATGGGGTCTTCGACGCGGTACAGCCCGGCGCGGATCATGCCCGTGTCATCCTGGTCGAGGGCGCGTCCGTTCTCCCTGGCGCCTGTTGCCGTCACGGGGCTGCGCCGCCACTCGTCGTACACCTCAGCAATTGCCTCGGCCAACGCTTGCATCCGGCCGCCGCGTTCGGCTAGTAACCCGCTAAGGTGCTTGCCCAGACCTGCAGTCATGCCGCGCACTCGCGACAGCAACCGATCCGGATCCCATGGCTCGCGCCAGCCGTGCTCCTGAAACTGCCGCCGTAGCCGGTCGCGGTCGGCGTCACGCAGCAGCGCCTGAGATATCGGATAGCCAACGAACTTGCGTGATCCCTCACCGCCACGAGCAGAGGGCAGCAGTTGCCGTTCCAGCAGCCAGGTGTTCCACGCCTGCCATAGCGGCTGCTCCACGCCGGTCTCTAATCCCTTAGGGCGGCCCGGTTCGGCCGGCAGATCCAGCACCTCGCGCAGCCGGCGAAAGTAGTTCGTTTCGTCCATCTCCTCAGTCTCAGCCATGCGCGTGGCGGCCCGTACCATCGCGCCAAGGAAGGTGACGGCGCGCGGGACACCGCCGGCCGTTTGCCCTGCGAGATCCGAGAGTTCCACTCGCCCCGTACGCACCACCCGAGCACGCACCGTGCTGGTAAAATCCGCCACAGCATTGGTGGGCAGGATGATCTGCGGGTGCTCGCGGCAGTACGCTCGGGCGGCGCGGCCCAGTGTGTACTCGTCAACTGAAAGAAAGATCGCCTCGCCGCGCGCCGCGCCCGCGATGGCATCCCCCGCCAGCGCCTCGGACCACTCGTCATAGGTCAGCATGCCCGCCTCCAAACGCTATTCCGGCCGGCATGGAGGAGTGCGACATGAGTACAATTCGTCTGCACGACAGAGCATAGTCCGGCTTGTGACGTGACACAATCCGGTAACGCCGGACACGGCGCATGCTCTGCACGGCGGCTGCGCCGAGGCTGGCCGGGATGGCGATGGGGAAGGAGCAAGGACGATGGCGCGGATGAGGGCGGAGGTGCGAGAAGAGCTGCTGGCGCAGCCGATCATCGCCGTGCTGTCCACCATTCGGCGGGATGGGCGGCCGTACCTGGCTCCCGTCTGGTTCTTGTGGCAGGACGGGGTCTTCTGGCTGACGGGGACCTCCGCGCGGACGTGGTGCAAGCACATCTTCCGTGACCGGCGGGTGTCGCTGTGCATCGAAACCACTGACCCCATTGCCCGCTACATCGCCGTAGATTGCGAGGCAGAGCCGGTGGAGCAGGACATCTGGCCGGTGAGCGGCGCGCTGGCGCAGAAGTATATCGGCGGCCGCCCCGGCGCCACGCCTGAGGCAGTCGAGCAGTTCATTGCCGGCATGCAGACCGAGCCGCGCCTGCTCTTCCGCCTCACGCCCACCCTGCCACCAGAACGCTGGCGGGCGATTGACCTGACGGTGTACACGGGGGTGCGAGGCGATAGGGTGAAGGGAACAGGGAACAGGGAACAGAGAACAGCGGGGAGGGGCAGCGGATCATGATGCTGTGCTGAGCAGGCGAGCGCGGAGGGTGGAGAGCATCTTGCCGATTTCGGTCATGGTATCCAGCGTTGGCGTGGTGTCCGCTTCAGTGACATAGCCTAGTCGAACGGCGATCAGCAGCAACGTTTCCGCTTCCATCAGGGAACCCTTGGCGACAGAAATGAAATGGGCATAGTCCTTCGTCGACGCGCGAGCGTGCCCCTCAGCGATGTTGGCCGGAATGGAAACCGCGGCACGCGTGATTTGTGACGTGAGCCCATATTGCTCGGATCAAGGAAACCCCTGCGCAAGCTGATACACACGTTCCACAAGGTCCATCGCCTTCTGCCACACCACCAAATCGTGATGCGACCGAATCGCTCCCATCTTCGTCACCTCAGCGCCTTACCTTCGCCGTCCGTCCAACATGGTACCCCTAACCCCTAACCCCTGTTCCCTACCGCCCCCAGCGGCCGCTGAGCTTCTCGGGGGCTTCGCTCATGCGGAAGGCGGGGAAGGCGGCGCGCAGGTTGGCGCGGGTGGTGGCGCCGGGCAGCGGCGCGGGCGGGCCGTGCTCCAGGTGGTTGTTGGCGGCGTTGACCAGCTCGGCCCAGTTGCGGCCATCCTGCGGGAACATCCCCCAGGCAAAGCGTACCCCGGCCGTTGCCGTGGGACTTCCCTCCTGCACCCGCCGCACAAACGCCGCTGCACCGGCGGCCGGTGTCTCCGGCAGCACCACCGCCAGCCGGCCCGTCGCCAGTTGCCCGGCGCTGTCCGGCCCGCGCATCACCCGGTGGATCACCGCCGCCAGCTCCTGGACGCGCGGCAAGGAGCGGTCGGTCTCCGGTAGCTCGGCCACCACGATGGAGACCACGCGCCGGTAGCGGTCGGCGCGGTTGATCTCCCGGCTCGCCACCTGCTCGATGGCGATCGGGGTATACAGGCCGGTGTCTGCGTCGCGGTCTGCTGCGCGGGCCGCCTCCCGCCGCTCCAGCAGGTTGGCGAGCGCCACGGCGGCATGGGCGGTGGCCTCGGCCGCCACATCAACCGGCCACTTGTCCATCAGGCACAGGCACAGCATCCCCAACGGCTCCTGGGGAGTCGCCACCGGCGCTACCGCCGAGTACTTTACCCCCAGCGCCTTGAACACCCGATCGGTCAGATCCGGTTCCCACAGCTCGCGCAGCAGCGCCGGCGGCTGGTCCGTCACATGTACCGGGATACCGGACTCCGCCAGGCGGCTGACCGGCGGCAGCGCGGCGCCGGCCGATAGCGCCTGGGGCAGGTGGATCTCCGCCCGCCACAGGATGCGGGTGGCGTCGTTGCCCGGCCCGGAGATGACCTCGGCGCGGAACTGATCGGCCACCGGGTCCAGCAGGTACGCGACGGCCAGCGCCTGGCCGTACTCCGGCTCCATCAACCGGAGCATCATGCGCAGCACCGCCCCCGGCTCGCGCTCGCGGTGCATGCCGAGCAACACGTCCATGACGACCGGCGAACGCTCTACCATCGCATCCTTGCTCCGTGGGGCCCCTCACCCTGGGTATCGAGCGCAGTGAGACCGCGCTGTAGCCGGTGCCATCCCTGCCTAATTGGTATCGGCGCGGCGGGCCACGTGGATGAGCGCTACGCTTCGCCGCACACGCTTCGATACCTAGGGCGGGCGGGGATGTCCCTTGCGGGAAGCGGAGGCGTACGCATGCAGCGGTGGATCAATCTCGGCCTGGGGGTGGGGCTAGCCGCCAGCCTGACGCTCAACCTGCTGTCCTGGCGCGGCGGCCACGACGCGGATACCCGTCTGCGCCCGAACGTGCCTGCCAGCTTCAACCCCACCATCGAGGAGCCGCGCGCCGGCGCCGGTTCGTACATCGACCCGCTGGCCTCCGTGATCGGCGATGTCCGCATGGGCCGCCGCGTGATGGTCGCTCCCTTCGCCTCCATCCGCGGCGACGAGGGGCAGCCGGTGCGCATCGGTAGCCGCACGAACATCCAGGACGGCGTCGTGCTGCACGCGCTGGAGACGATGGAGAACGGTGAGCCCATCGACAAGAACCTGGTCGAGTTCAACGGCAAGAAGTACGCCATCTACATCGGCGATGAAGTATCGCTGGCGCATCAGTCGCAGGTGCACGGCCCGGCACTGGTAGGTGACCGCACCTTCATCGGGATGCAGGCGCTGGTGTTCCGGGCCGAGATCGGCGAAGGCGCGGTGGTGGAGCCGGGGGCCAAGGTGATCGGTGTCAAGGTTGCCTCCGGGCACTACGTCCCCGCCGGCGCCGTCATCACCACCCAGGCGCAGGCCGATGCCCTGCCCGCCATCACCGCCGATTATGCCTTCCGCACGCTCAACGACGGGGTGATCCACGTCAACACCCAGCTTGCCGATGGCTACAGCGGTGCGGGCAAGGTGGACCCGAACGAAGAGCCAAAGAAGGCGACGCACAGCACACCGGCCCCAACCTCCGCCGCGACCGGCCATGGCGCCGCCCCAACCAAGACGCCCGCGGCGACCGGCCGCGGTCCGGCCACCACCAAGACTCCCACCCCGGTGGCGACGGCGAAGCCGTTCCCCACCTCCCCGACGGCCGGGCACTAGGAGCGGGATCATGCATGCGTCCTTCACCACCCGCGCCCGTGTCTTACTCGTGCTGACCATCGCGGCGCTCTGCGTGTCCGCCGCCGCCATCCCGCTGGCGCTGCATGCTCGTGGCGACGGCGCCGCCGCGCGTACGCTGGTGACCGAGGATCTGGTGTTTGCCGCCAGCGTCGCCGAGATCCGGGTGCTCAGCCTGCAACTGCAATACGCGGCCGCCCAGGCGGCGCTGCGCCCCGGCGACGGCACGTACGCCGCACGCTTCAACGCCGAGCGCCACCGGACCACGGAGGAACTGCGCCGCGCCCGGCTGCATGCCCCCGAGCGGGACGCGGTGGACGCCATCGATGAACTGGAGAACAGCGTGCTGCGCTTTTCCGCCATCGCCGAGCGGGTGTTTGCCGCCGCGGCTGCCGGGCAGGAGGGAGAGGCGCGCAGAGGTGTGCTGATGTTCGCCGGCGAGGGGCAACTGCTGGAGGAGCTGGGCGAGGAACTGGCGACCATCGCCGGAGCGGCGACCGAGCAGCGGGCGCGCGGGCTGGACGGCAACGGCCGGGCGGCGGCGCTGGCGGCGGTGGCGCTGGCCGGGCTGGTGCTGGCGGCTGAGGCGTTTGTGCTGGCCGTATGCGAGTCCGGCCGGGCCATTGCCCTCGCGCTGAGCGCCATCACCCCGGATCGCTGGCAGCATCACCTCCCCTGGGACGAAGGCCGGCCGCCGGTCTTGCCCGCCGCGACGGCTGCCGGGGAGAACGGCAGCGCGGACGAGGAAGGGGAGGACGGCCCCCAGCCGCTCTATACGCTCAACCCCGAGCAGGCCGCTGCCATGGCCGCCGCGCTCAAGCAGCCGGCCGAGCCCGCGGCGGCGGCAGAGCCGGAGAGCCGGACGGCTGCCGCCTGAACCGGCGCCGGGCTGTGGGGGCTACTTGATTGCGAGGGCGTTGGGCGGAGAGCCGACGCCGCCCTCGATGTTGAGAGGGGCAGAGGTGAACATAAACTCGTATACACCGTCCGCCGCGCAGTCCGCTGCCAGATCCTCCAGGTAGAACATCTCTCCCAGGGGCAGGCCGAACAGCCCCAGCACCGTCCAGTGCAAAAAGCCGCCCTGGGCCGGGTCCGGTGGCCACGCCTCCACGGAGGGGCAATCGGCCGCCAGGGCGGCAATGTGCAGGTTCCACAGGTACGCCTTCATCGGGTCGGAGGCGGCCAGGCCGGGGGCGCGCAGTTCGGCCGTGCTGGCGATCCGGCGGCGCATGTCCGGCGGCGCGGAGAGGTACCACGCCATCCACCCGGTGCGAAACAGCAGCACATCGCCGGTGCCGATGGCGACCCCCTGCGCCCGGCTGACCTCTGCCAGCAGCTCGGGCGGAAAGCGCTCATCGGAATAGCCCTCGATGGGCCGGCCGGCGCGCTCGCGGTGGCGGGCGAGGTCGAGCAGGACGCCGCGGGTGGCCATGCCGCGCCGGGCCCAATGCTCGGTGCCGTTCCTGGTGCCGGGCCTGCCCGTGATATCGGCGCGCTGCACGCCGTTGTAGAAGCCGTGCTGAGGATGGCCGACATGCGTCAGCCCGTCCCACTGGCTGGAGGCCTGGGGAAAGAAGTTGTCCAGTACGTCATCGCTGCCGGTGGGGCTGCCGGCGAAGATGGTCTGGCGGACGGCGCCGCGGCTGAACAGGGGCGGGCTGGGCAGGCGCAAATCCCAGTTCAGGGGGAAGACGGCCCCCTTCTTCACCAGCCCGGCGGCCTCGACGGCTTTGGCCGGAGTCATCAGGTTCACCAGCCCTACCTGGTCTTCCTGGCCGAACAGCCCCCAGGCCGAGCCGGGCGGCATCCCCGACTTGACCGGCAACTCGTCGTAGGACGGCAACGGCTCCCCATTCCACGGCATCAGCTCATGCTCCTTGCGGTGCTTGCCGGGGCAGTCTAGCGCAATTTGGGGAAGCAGGGAGCGAGCAGCCGGACCCCCTGCCCTGCGGGCATCCCCCGCCAAGGGGGATGACGAGGGGGCGGCTCCGCCGTTCAACCGCCCAGCCGGGGGCCGGCGGGTGGGTCACGTCCAGCGCTTGTCAGGTAGCGCGGCAACGGTGGCGCCCGCGGCTGGCATGTGCCTTACCCAGGCGAGCGCTCGGCGCAGATGATGGCAGCCGGACGGCCGGCGACCCGGGTGAGGAACACCGTCCGGGCGCCTGCTGCGGCTGGGTCCAGGCGCAGCAGGCGCAGGAACTCATCCGGCTCCAACGGTGAGCCGCGCTTCTTGACCGTCAGCCGCCCCACGTTCAGATCGCGTAGGCGGCGGCGCACCCCCTTGACCGAGAAGGGCAGCACTTCCTCCACTGGCCAGGCGCGGACGAAGGTCATCTCCGGCGGCGCATCGCTGCTGAGATAGGCGATCGTAGGGTCAATCTGCCACGCACTCAGCCGCGCCGCCAGCAGGCCCAGCAGCCCGGCGCGATACACCGCCGGGTCCGGCTCCAGCAGCCAGCGGCCGGGCGCGGCTACCGGCAGCGGCGCCTGGTCCGGCGGTCCTGCCAGCGTCTCGCCACCGGGTAGCAGGGTGGCCCGCCGTTCGGCCGTGCGCAGTGGCCCGCACCACAGCACTGCCTCGCGCAGATCGCCATCGACCGAGATGAACTCGATCTCGGCGTCTGGCAGCGGCAACTCGTGCAGCCGCACGCCGGGGGACAGCTTCACCGCCAGCGCCTGGGCGGTGGTGCGCCGGCCAAGGACGGCAGACAGCGGCGGCTCGTACTGCTCCACGCCGGCCACGCGCCGGCCGGCCGCGGTACGGCGCGCCGGATCGACAAAGGCAGCGGTGGCGCGCAGGGGGCCACCGTTGCGCACATCGGCCAGTATGGGGGAGACACGCGCGCTGACGCCGCACACCGCCGCGTTGGCCCGCGCCATCGCCAGGCGCACGGGGTCGTGCTCTACGGCCAGCACCCGCAGACCAGCGCCCGCCAGCGCAATGGTATCCCCGCCGATGCCGCAACCCAGGTCGGCGACCTGTGACACGCCGGCCCGCGCAAACCGTCCGGCCCGGTAGCGGGCGACCACCGCCGCGGTGGCCTGCTCCAGCGCCTCCCGCGTGAAGTACATCCTCGCCGCGCCGGAGAACTTGGCCGCTGCCCGGCGGCGGAGCAGCACCGTCTCCAGCGCGGCTGCTGCCTGCGCCGGTTCAGCCTCCCGCCGCAGCGCCGTCAGGTGGCGGAGCAGCGTCTCGTGGCGCAGGTCCGGCAGCGCCGCGGCCCGCGCCAGCAGCGCCTGTCCCGCAGGCGCCAGCAGATACCGGAAGGTGGCAAGATCCATAGTGCGAAGCGTGTCCGCTTGCTGCGGCTCCCACGACGGCCGGTTGCCTAGCTGCCTAACCTGCTCGTCTGCCCGCTGCCGGGTGCGGCATCCAGCGGGAGCCAGACGGTGACGGTGGTCCCCTCGCCTTCGCGGCTGTCTAGGGCGATGCGGCCACCATGGAGGGTGGCGATCTCGTGAGTCATCGCCAGGCCCAGCCCCGTTCCCTCGATGGCGCCGACATTGCCACCCCGGCGGAAGCGCTCGAACACATGCGGCAGGTCGGCGGCGGGGATGCCCATGCCTTGATCGCGCACCGTCAGCCGGACACACCGGCCGGACGCGTCGGGCAGCGGCGCCTCTTCCAGCACCAGCGTCACCGGACCGCCACGGGGGCTGTATTTGACGGCGTTGCCCGTCAGGTTGGCGAACAGCCATTCAATTCTGCTGGGGTCCACCTCTGCTGTCAGCGATACCGGCGCCTCGATGGTGATGGCGTGGCCGGTGTCTACCCGCCGGTAGTCGTCCGCCACCGTGCGCAGCAGCCGCACCAGGTCCACCGGCCGCCGCTCCATCTCCAGCGTGCGCCCGCTCTGCAACCGCGACAGATCAAGCAACTGGCCGACGAGCACGGCCATGCGCGTGGCGCTGCTGCTGATGGTGGCCAGGCTCTCGGCCAGCACCGCATCAGCGGCCGGCCGCCGCTGGATACGCCGCTCCAAGAACTGCGCGGCCGCCTTGATGGCGGTGAGGGGTGTCCGCAGTTGGTGCGAGACCGAGCTGAGGAACTGGGCGCGCACCGCCAGCGCCTCCTGCGCCTCGCGGTACAGGCGGGCGTTGTCCAGCGCCAGGCCGGACCGCCGCGCGAGTTCCACCGCCACGGCCAGGTGGTTCTGGTTGTAGCGCAGGCGCGAGGAGGAGACGAACGACAGCACGCCCAGCGTCCGGCCGCGGGCGGTGAGCGGCACGCGCAGATACGACGTCATCCCCAGCGCCCGCAGGAGGTGCAGATGCTCCGCATCGACGGCGATCTCCGCCAGCAGGTCGTCAGTGACCTGGGGCACCAGCTCCGGATGGCCGCTGCGCAATACGGCCGGCACCCCAACGGAGGAGGTAGGGTCATGCGGATAGCGGCGGTACAGCTCCTGGACGGCGGCTTCCGTCGCCGGCGAGCGGGCGGCGGTCACCAGCCGCGCGATCTGCCCGTCCTCTTCGACCAGGTCCATCCCGCACCAGTCCGCCCACCGCGGCACCGCCAGCCGGGCGATGGCGGTCAGTGTTGTTTCCACGTCCAGCGATGCGTTCAGCACGCGGCCGGCCTCGGCAAAAAACCGCACCACCTCATCTGCCCACCGCCGTAGGGTGACATCGCGCAGCGCCAGCACCACGCCCGCCTGTTCCGGCGTGTGCAGCAGGTTGATCGCCGTCACCTCCAGGTCACGCCAGCCGGTGGCCGCAGCGCGCATCCGCATTTCCAGCGACAGCGACCGCGACGGCTCGGCCGGCAGGGTGGCAAACGCCGTGCGCACCCGGTCGAGATCGTTGCGATGGACCGCGTCGAAGATGCTGGCACCCAGCAGCGCCGGGGGCTCGTATCCCAGCAACGCGCCGGCGCCGGTGCTGGCATAGACGATGACACCGGTGGCGTCGGTGACGATGGTCGCTCCGGTGATGACGCCGGCCAGCGCCCCGAACCAGGCGGCCCGCCGGCGTAGCTCGGCCTCCGGCAGCGGCCGCATCTCGGCCAGCACCACACCGGCGGGCAGCCCGCGTGACCCGGGGAGTGCGCTGCAGCGAATCCGGCCGGCGGGCAGCTCGGCATCCTGCGGTTCCTCGCCCGCCAGCACGCGCAGCGCCGGCGACACGAGGTGCGGCAGTACCTGATCGAGCTTGCTGGCAACGAGAGACGCCGCCGAACGGCCGGCCAGCGCGGCAAAGGCGGCGTTGGCAGCCAGGAAGCACAGCCCTTCGTCGAGCAGGGCCATACCCGCCGGCGCGGCATCGAGCAGCGCAGCCTGCCAGGCATCACCGGGTGGCTGGGTTGGGTTGGTGTCCATACCACGTACCCGGCGGCAAGGTCGCTACCGTCATGCTAGCACAGCCAGCCAACCACCCCGGCGCTGCCACCAGGTCTTATAGACTTCCGTCAGCTCCACGGTGCGTTAGGTTGCGCGCGCTGCCACGGTCCGGCATCCTGCCAGTAATGAGGAGGCCGGCGATGACGGCACTGACCGAAGAACAACTGCGGATCCGCGGCTACCTGCAGAGCCAGGCGGCCAAGCTCGGCCTGGCAGAGCTGGTGGCCAAGGTGCGCGCGGACCAGGAGCAGGTGCGGCTGGCAGCCGATTCCGTGCCGGCCGCGCGCTTCACCGAGCGGCCGGCCGCGGGTGAGTGGAGCGCCAACGAGGTGATGGCACACGTGGTCGATGGCGCGGTGCGCGTCAGTGCCGCCATCCGTTCGGTGCTGGACAGCGGCGCACTTCCCCCACCGCTGGAGGATGTCATCCGCCGCGACGTCCCCAGCCACAGCGCCGGCGAATGGTGGGCGCAGCTGGTGGCGGCGCGCGAGGAGTTGTGGGCACGGCTGGCCACGGCCACCGGCGACGAGCGCCTCGATATCACCTGGCCGCACATGTTCTTCGGCCCGCTCAACTGGCGCGAGTGGCTGCTATTCCTGCGCATCCACGACCTCGATCACGCTCGCCAGATGCAGGCAATCGCGGGAGAGCGGGGATGAGGCGAGCGCTGGCCGCCTCTCGCTCGGCCCCCTAGCAGGGGGCGCAAGCGCAGCGCGCAGGGGCCGGTTTGCTGCTCCGCTCCATTGCCCTACATCCTAGTCCGGTGCAGCCCGACAGACAGGAGATACTCCCCGGGAGTACGATATTCCATGGGAACGGGAGGCCGCGCCTGCATAGAGCACGACAGTGGACACCGTCATCGTCGCGCTACTGGCGGTACTGGTGGCGTTGCTGTGCCCGTTGCGTATGCTGATCATGATGCGCCGGATGCACGGCCATCCCCGCCATGCGCCCCACGCGCCTGACGAGCCGCCCGGCCGCCATGACCCAGCCCGCGCAGGGATACGCCGGCTGCAACCACAATTCAAGGAACGATGATGTCGCGCCGCCCATTGCTGATCATGATTGTTGCGGCCGTTGCCGTACTGCTGCTGTCTGCCTGCGGTGGCAAGGCCAGCGGCGATGCCGCCGCGCCCGCCGGGCCGCAGGTGGTGGAACTGACGCTGACCGAGCTCCAGTTCACGCCGGCGGCGGTCAAGGTGCAGAAGGGCCGGCCGGTAGAGCTGCGGCTGAAGAACGCGGGCACGGCCGAGCACGACTTCGTGCTGATGGGGATGCCGGCCACCGACATCCAGAACGCCGAGTTCGGCCATGTGCATGGCGGCGCCGGCACCATCGCCGGTCATGTCGTCCCCGGCCAGACGACGATCGTCCGCTTCACCCCCACCCAGGCCGGCGAGTGGCGCTTCTACTGCAGCGTCACCGGCCACCGCCAGGCGGGGATGCAGGGGCTGATCACCGTCAACTAGGCTTGCGTTTCCACGAACGCCGTTGGATCGGCCAGGAAC
>WBZO01001257.1_pt1 | contig 41040 bp, 59 predicted proteins | sample 5204261 | NCBI WGS metagenome assembly WBZO01 (sample SAMN12412400, study PRJNA552823) | activated sludge metagenome | isolation source: activated sludge from anammox sidestream of wastewater treatment plant... | place: USA: North Carolina | collected 2017-09
GCAGCACTCGCGGCAGCCCACGCGGCAGCCCTCGCGGCAGCACTCGCGGCAGCCCACGCGGCAGCCCTCGCGGCAGCACTCGCGGCAGCCAGTTCTTCGTGTGTCGCTTCGCCATTGGCGAATCGAGTCGCCACATCCAGCGCGGCAATACCTCGCGCATCCGTCATCAAGTGCTGCACTTGCCGAGCGCACCAGACAGCGAACAAGCGCCACTCGCGGTCATGCTCAGGCGCAGCCCGCATTGCCCACAGCGCATCGTCGAGTCCGTTCGATTCCAGGATCACGACAAACGGTAACGGCTCGTCGTCGGCCTCGGTCTTGTTCAGGTGCTTCAACAGCTTCAACCAGCCATCGGGGCACGGGCTGTGTTCGCGGATCTTGTTCAGCGTTGTTGTAATCACGGCTTGATCTCCAGTCTCTGATTGACCTCTACATGGCATCCCGGCACTTCCTCGCCGGCCTTGAACGCGCGGCCGATGGCCGTCTTGTCCGGCGCAGGCGGAGGCGGTGGTTTCTGCACGATGAACTCGGTCGGCACTGCTGCCGGATCGTCTATCACGACGGTCTGCGGATTGTTGCGGATCGCAAGCGTCAGCGCGTCGCGGTCCAGTTTCGTCCGGCCGGTCGCCTGCATCTGGAAAAGCAAGTACGCGCGGAGCTGGTCGGCGCGAGCCGACAGGCGATGGGCTCGGTCTTGTTGAGCCTTGGCGACGGCCTCGATGCTGGCCGCTGACGATTCCAGGTTCAAGATGAACTTCGCAACAGCCTCGGCCTTGTCGTCCCACTCGGCCTCGACCGATTCGAGCGTGTCGCGGATGACGTCGGCAGGAATGTCGTCCGAGTCTGCCAGCGCCGTCAGGGACTGGAAGCGTTCGGTGATTTCGTAGAGGTGCATATTCATATCAGATCACCCCGTCCGTAATAGTTGGCGTGGCGGATACCGTGACAGCCGCTTCGATTTCGCTTTTGCGCGCGTCGTAAGCCACTTGAAATGACGACATGCGGCGTTCGTCGCCGACGGCTTTCGCAGCACGGTACGCGTCCTGATAGGTATGCTTGAGCTTCCCTAGCTCAGTCGCCTGCGCGATCGCCTTCATATGCTCGTCGACAACGTCGCCCGGCAGTCCCGGCTTCTCGAACGTCTCGACAGCGCCCGTCACGGTCACAGGGTCCAGAGAATCCGGGTCCAGCGACTGCAGTTCCTCGGGGCTGTAGATGCCTTGGATGACGCCTGGCAGCACGGTGCGTATGCCTTCGGAAATCACGCGGCTGCGGAGCATCGCGCGGGCGTAGCCGATCCAGACATCTTTCTTGGCGAGTCCGGCTTTTTGTGCGCGTTCGATCGTCCAGTCGATGCGGACACTGCCGCCCTGCGGGTGCGAGAATGTCGCCTCGGCCTTGGTGTCGGACAGCGTATGCCATTCGACCTTGCCGCCCTGTTGCTGGAAGCGGGCCAGCATCGTATCGGCCTTCATCGACGGGCGGCCGTTGATGATGTGATACGTTTGCACGGCGGTCATCGGGTGAACACCCTCGGCCTGCGATAGCAGCATGATGGCAAGGGCTTCGTCCTTGGTCTTGACGCCAAAGAGCTTGGAATTGGCGACGCTGGTCGCCATGCGTTCGAGTTCGGTATAGGGGACAAGTGCGGTGGTCATTGTCTGGGCTCCGTTGTTTATCGACGGTGAAATAATATCCGGATTGTTGACCCTGTCAAGCGTTGACGGCGGCAATTTTTGTTGATACCGTCCGATTCCATGAAAACACCAACGCCGACCGCGATCAAGAAAGCCCGCAAGGCCGCCAACCTGTCACAAGAGGAAGCCGCCGCGCTTGTCGGATATACCCGATATGCCTGGTGCCGCTGGGAAACGGGTAGCAGGCCGATGCGGCCGGCGCTGTTTGATATGTTTAGGGCGAAGGTTTCTAACGGGTTTACCTGACTGTGTCCGATCCCCATGCTAACCCTTAGACCCTACCAATCCGCCATCATCGACGAGACGCGCGAGCATCTTCGGCGTGTGCGGCGGGTGCTGATTCAATTGCCCACGGGTGGGGGCAAAACGGCTATAGCCTCCCGCATGCTGCACGGCGCTGCCGATCGTGGCCGGCGCGTCTGGTTTCTGTGCCATCGCCGCGAGCTGGTCAAACAGGTATCTGCTGCGTTCACGCTTGACGGCCTGGCGCATTCCATCGTCGCCGCCGATCAGCCGATGAACGCGAATGCGATGGCGCAGATCGCAAGCATTCCGACGCTGGTCAAACGCGCGCACCTGTTGCCGCCGCCGGATCTGATCTGCTGGGATGAATGCCACCACGTTGCGTCAAAGAGCTGGGCGAGCCTCGCGAGCCTGTATCCCAAGGCGTACCACGTCGGCCTTTCCGCAACGCCTGAACGCCTTGACGGTCGCGGCCTGGCGGATCATTTCGACGCGATGGTGCGCGGCCCGTCGGTCGCCGAACTGATCGACGCCGGGTATCTGTCTAAGTACCGACTGTTTGCGCCGGCCACGGTCGACACGTCCGGCCTGCATCGCCGAATGGGCGACTACGTCACAGGGGAACTCAATGAGCGAATCAACACGCCTCGCATTACGGGAGACTGCATTTCGCATTATCGACGCTTTTCTCGAGGAACACGCGCAGTCGTGTTCTGTGTGTCGATTGAACATAGCAAGGCAGTCGCGCGGGCTTTTACCGCTGCCGGTGTCCCGGCAGTTCATATCGACGGGACCACAGAACACGGACTTCGTGATGCAATGCTCGCTGATTTCAAGCGAGGACTTATTCGCGTGCTGACGAATGTCGACCTGTTCGGGGAAGGGTTCGACTGCCCGGCGATCGAGTGTTCGATTCTGCTGCGTCCGACGATGTCGACGGCAATGTACCTGCAGCAAGTCGGCCGGGCTCTGCGGCCCGCTGAAGGCAAGGAATCGGCGGTTATCCTCGACCACGTCGGCAACAGTCACATGCACGGCATGCCGGACGACGACCGCGCGTGGGAACTGACCGCAACGGCCGTGCGCGAGCGCAAGAAATCCGAAGTCCCGTCGCCGCGGATCTGCCCGTCGTGTTTCGGCGCGAACAAGGCCGGGACGCAAATCTGCAAGCTGTGCGGGACACCGTTCCCGGTTGAGGCTCGCGAGGTTGAGCAGGTCGACGGCGAACTGGCCGAGATCGAGGCCGCCAGGGTACGGCGCGAGGCGCGCAGGGATCAGGCGAAGGCGGACAGCTTGGAAGGGCTGAGGGAGCTTGCACGGCAGCGGGGGCATAAGCCGGGCTGGGCGGATCATGTCTGGGCGGCTAGGCAGCGTAAACGGCAGGCGACCGCGTGAGCGAAACCACCATTCAGCGCCGCATCCAGCTCGCCCTGAGCGACACCACGACGCGCCTGTGGCGCAACAACGTCGGAGCCGGATGGATCGGCAAAGCCACCGTCGAATCCGCCGGCCGCGTCGTGCTACACGGCCCGCGCCGGATCACATTCGGGCTTGCGCCAGGCTCATCCGATCTCATCGGCCTGCGGTCCGTCATCGTGACGCCCGACATGGTAGGCCAACGCGTAGCGATATTTTGCGCGGTCGAGGTCAAAACCGAGCGCGGCGGCGCTACGAAGGAACAGGCGGCGTTTATTGACGCAGTGCAGGGCTTGGGCGGCAGGGCCGGAATTGCGAGATCCGTAGCAGATGCGAAAATAGTTGTTGACAGTGGCAACACTTGGGGAATAAGGTAGCCACATCGACAACGGATGAGGGACGACAGAAATGGAACGGAAAACAGTAATTGAGCCCGGTACGATCGAAGTCCTGCGCCAAGGCCACGGCAGCGCGTCGCGCTGGCTGGATCTCGCGCCGTCGGCGGATCAGTACACGGATACCGCACTGCTATCGTGGGCAGGAGCTGGGTACTTTGGCGGTTCGGTCGAGCGTCACGGGCGCTTTGTTACGGTTACGGTGTATGCGTCATGACCGCCCTAGTAATCCTCGCAGTCGCCATGCTTGGCTGCGGTATTGCATGCATCATCCGGAAGGCTCACGCCTCGCATAAACGGGAGTGGCAGAAATGAACGACACGATCAGCAACCTATGGAATCCGGCAGAGTTCGTCAAAGCGATGGCGGACCTCGAACACGATGATCCAGCTCAGGCGACGACGTTTAGGCGCGATCAGCACCTGACACCAGCCGCGCTGTTCAAGGCGAAGGTGCTGGCAGTGCTGAATGATGAGCGGCGCCAGTGGACGAATGCCGTCAAGGATTCGATTGATGCCGCTATCGTCAAGGCGATCATTGCTGCTACCGACGAATCTATCCGCCGCATCGAGGCCATCCAGCCATGAACCTCCGCAAACCGCCCGCGATGTTCTACGCGCCTCTGCGTGGCGCCGTGCCCGACGTCGAACGGCTGACCGTCGATAATTCCGGCCCGCCGCCGTCGTATTATCGTCGGTATGACGAGCCCGCAATCCACCGAGTACCGCGGCGCCAGGCTCGGCCGGCGTTGCTTCGGAGGCAGGCGTCATGAGCGAACAACTGCCCGCAGAGGAGATGAGCATGAGTTGGCAAAAGCTGCCAGCCGTTGAGGGGTCGATTGCGTGCTTGACGTGCGGATGCGGGGCACGCAGCGATCTGGAAATGGATCGTGCGATTGCTGTCGGGTTTGGCAGCGCTGGCTACTCCAAGGACGGCGTGACGCTCTGGGATGAGCAGGAAGCCATGGACGACTGGGACAAGATGCACACCGTCCAGACGGTCGAGGATATGGCGAAAGCAGATCCAGACCACGACTGGCGCATCAGCTTCTTTGCGCCGCTGTACGAGGCTGAATATCAGAGGCAGGGCGACGGCGTATGGGTACTGATTCGCAAGGGCGAGGGCTTCGCATGAGCGACAAAGAGCTTTTAACCACAAATGAGAATCCCCACGCAAAGTGGCTGCGCGAGGTTTCAAAGCAGATTGCCGACGCCGGCCATTACGGATGGGGTAATACAGCGGAGTGGGCAGCCGACGAGATCGACCGCCTCACCGCCGAGGTCGCCGAGCTGCGACGGGAGCGGGATATGTGGTCGCAGCTTTGGGACAACGTGAAGCTAGACAATCCCACCCTGCGCGAGGACAACAAACCATTGGCCGTCGCGGCTTGCTACGCCCTGCTGAAGCTAGAGGCGGATCGCATGAGAGAGGCGCTAGTCATGTCTGTAAACGCCATGCGGGAACCGTTCGATGGTTGGAAGGGTGAAGTTGAAGCCCTTGCGCTTGCTGCCGCCCGCGCCGCCTTGGGAGAACAGCCGTGACGCCTGAAGAAATCGAGGATGTGTTGTTTGCATACGAATCCGACGTAGCTGTCTGGACGCGCAACCCGGACAAGTACAACTACGCAGAAGTGCTGGACTGGCGCAAGAAGATCGCCGCCATGCTTGAGGCAAAGGCCCCTCCAGAGGCGACAGGACTGCAATGCGAGAAAGATGGCGTGTGCGCCCTAGTCTCGCGTAACGACGACGAATGGCACTGTACAGCCTGCAATGGCGATTTTGTTCGTAAGCAACCTGTCGAACCGGCACCGGTAGAGGCGACAGGGCTTCAGCCAGTTCGTCGATGGAACGCAAAGTATCCGGGCATTTCTATGCTTGAGCACAACGGAGAACTGATACGTAGCGGGTTCGGCCCCTATGTGCTTGCGGAAGATTACGACCGGCTATCGCGGATGCTGGACGCCGTGGAGAAGGCACGCGCTGTCGAACGCAAGGCACGGCAGCGGCTGCAAACCGAATTGCTTGCGCTTTGCACGCAGCACGTCGGCGGCGAGCTTGACCCAGACAACGCTAACCCTGCCGGAAATAGTCACCATGAGTGAGCAACTGCCCGCAGAGAAGGTGTGCAATCACAAGTGGAAGTTGGTCACCGACTGGATCGGCGACCAGACCGTCATCAACGGAACGCAGTCGTTCACTTACCTTGAGTGCAAGAAGTGCGGCGACATGACGGAAGATGATGGATCGCTGGACGACGGTTCCGATGAATGGGACCGCTACGAAGAGGATGGCCCGAAAGACCTTGAGGACCACTTGGAAGAATTGATTAAGGACGTGCCATGAGCGACAAAGAGCTTTTAACCACAAATACTGTGGTCTGCCCAGATTGCAAGAACACGTTTCTGCAACCGTTCGTCTGTACTACCTGCGGCGCAGAAAAGCTGTACGACGCTACCGTACGTAACCAAGCGGCCACCATCGACCGCCTGACCGCCGAGCGCGACAGGCTGCGGGTTGAGAATGCGAGTCTTTGCGATATTGGGATGGAGTTAGCTACCTACGCAGACCACACGTTTTCGTGCGCTATAGCCGAAGAAGGATCGGAGTTTGATTCGCTAGGTCACGAAATTGACTGCACTTGCGGATACTCGGAAGCCGTCGATGCACTAGCTCGCGCCGCCAGCCGATGCCAAGCGCGTGCTGTACTCGAAGCAGCGCGAGCTGACACGCATAGCGGATCAGGGAGCCAAGGAGAATAACGTGAAGAAAATAGCCTTGTTCAAGGATATGTCGTACAGCTTTTCATCGGAGTATGTTTGCGAAGAGACCATGGAGGGATATGAAAAATACGTCCGGGTCTCTGAGTATGTCGAGGTGGAATTCACCCTCCTGCCCGAGCAGACCGTCGTTGAAAACGAGCTCGCGACCCTCGACAGCGTAGAGGCGGATCTGCGCGAGAAGTTTCGAGAGCAGCTTGGCAACATCGAATCGCGACGGCAGAACCTCCGTGCGCTGACCTACAAGGCTAACGCGCCATGACAGCCTCCCTCCCCACAAACGAAGTCACCCTCGACGCGCTGCGTGCTGCGGCGAAGGCGATACCACACGTGCAGCCGAATATACGAACCTACATGGACCGTTGGGCCAATGTGCAGGTTGTCGCACACGAGCAAGAGCGGTCTGCAAGGGAGGACTTTGCCACTGCTGATAGAGCCTACCAGCGCGCCCGCGCCGAGTTCTGGCGGCTGGCGTATCTGTGGAGAGGGGCCGAAGTGTCGCTCTACTACAGGGGTGACATCACGGATCACGACATCTCTGACGCAGAGGCCATCATCGCCGAAGTCGAGGCACGAACATGAGCAACCTGACCACAAATCAGAGTGGCTTTGCTCCGCCGCTCATGCGGTTCGATCCGGCCACCGGAGAGGGACTGCCATACCCGTCTGAGGCTAACCAATGGCGCGACTACAACGGCCAATGCGCGTGGCTGTTCAATCCGTGGACTGGCGCGCGCCGCGATGCGCGTGACGTTGGAAGCGATCCATTCGGCCACCTGATCGGAGTGAACAAGCTATGAGCGAAGTCTGCAAGCACGAGGCCATCGACGAGCGCGGCAGATGCGAGTGCGGCGCAGTCTTGCTGCACCAGCCGAACGCAGGCAACCGTCCATCGAATCCGGGCTTTGAACCTCTGCGCCTTGAGTTCCCAGACGGCAGCGTGCAAATCCTGTACATGGCCGGACAGGTTGATCCTGAGATCGACCGCCTCACCCGCCGCGAGGCTGAGCTGGTGAAGGCGCTGGAGAGGTTGGCGCAACGACGGGACCGCCACCACGACTGTGGCGACTATGAGCGCGGATATGGTGACGCCGAAGCGAGTGCGTCCGCTATCGCCCGCGCCGCACTCAAGGAGCCGACGACATGACACCGGGAGACATCGAGGATCTGCTGCTTGCGTATGAGGCTGACGTAGCCGTCTGGACGCGTACCCCTGACAAGTACAACTACGCCGAGGTAGTCGCCAACCGCAAGAAGATCGCCGATCTGCTAGAGGCTAGAACCCCTCAAGAGGCGAGAGGGCCATTCCCTGACGGCGACTGGCTATGGGGGAAGCTTATGGACTGGTGCCGCGAGCATGGCGCTCACCCTGCTAATTACAACGACCTTTTTGCCATTGTTGACGAGGCTCGAAAGGCTAGAGCCGCTAACGAACCGTTAACGGGCATTGAATCCCTGAGCGGGGGAAACCCCGGCGAGAAGTCGGCTTGCCTCCCGGCTGACAATCGCGGCATTGCGGAGGCTGGAAGCAACCCGGCTACACACCCTGATCCGAAATCAGGGATGTCGGGCGCGCCCGGTTCCGGGCAACACCCGGACGACGACGAGGAAAGCACTCGTGACTGTGCGGAAAGGCGCTCACCTGCTGGCACAGAACGTACGCCAGCGCCGGACGAGAGTAACCGGCACGCTCCACCGCCGCCAGATGTGCAGCGGGAAGTCGAGATGTGGCGGCAAGTCTGGGACAACGTGAAGCTGGACGTCCACAACCTGCGCGAGGACAACAAACCGTTGGCTGTAGCCGCTGCTTATGCTTTGGCGCGGGCGGATGCGGAGCGGTATCGCTGGCTGCGGGAACGGATCAACTGGCGCGACACCGTGGAGACAAGCGGGGAACTCTCATGCCGCTACCGCATCTGGGAGCATCGTGACTATCGGCGGACATACCCGAAGTCAGAGACCATTGATGAAGCCATCGACGCCGCGAGAGCAGCCGCAGCGAAGGGAGATGACCGTGGTTGATCTAGTCAAGATGATGAGCTATCGGAAGGGCGACGGCCAGACGTACCGGCCTGAAGCCGGGACTCGCTGCCTTTTCTCAGGTCCGCACATGGACGACGAGAATGGCTACGTCTACCACGAGGTTGAAGTCTTGTGGCGCGATGACCTCTTCGTGGTGTATCGCGTAGATGGCTGCTGGCCGAACGTCCACAAGTGGGAACACGTGCGAGCGAAGCCAATACCCTCTCAGGAAACGGGATCTGAGCATGGCCCTGCGAGTGAGCAACGCGGGGAAGTAGTTGCAGCAGAAGCTCCGAATGCTGCTGCCGCGAAAGCCGTACAGCCGGACGGCCCCGCCATTGATGTCGTCAGCGCGATCCACCGGCACGCGAAGGAGTTGGCGCGGCTGACGGAGACGTGGCCCGCTGACTCAGCTCCACCGCCGCCAGATGTGCAGGCGTGGCAGCCGATTGAGACTGCGCCGATGGACGGGGCGGACATGCTGCTTGCCAAGTACGTCGGCCACACGGATCACTCGACCGCGCTTTGGTGGGTCGTGAAAGGATCGTGGTCGCTCAAGTGGAAGAAGTGGTGGGACGGCATTGAGCCTAGTGGCCTAGCCGGCCCCACCCACTGGATGCCGCTGCCTTCCCCACCTCAAGCGAAGGGAGCAGACCATGGAGCTTAAGCCATGTCCTTTCTGCGGTGGCACAGCGAAGCTAGAAAATCGCGACGTTGAGCCACAAAACGATCCGTGGTACGGGAAGAACATGCAACTGTTCGTGCTTTGCACCGGATGCGGCGCTTGCAAGTTCGATCTGTATTTCCATGATGGCTTTGGAAGCGAGGCAGACGCCGCTGCTGCGTGGAATGGTCGAGCACCTTCGGAAACGCCCGCAGCGAAGGGGGATGCTCTATGAAGCCAATACCTATTTCTGCCGCTAAAGACATCGCGACAACCTACGGCTATGACCAAGTGATTGTGATCGCCCGCAAGGTCGGTGAAGGCGGCGGCGAACACTGCACCACCTACGGCAAAGACAAGGCGAACTGCGACGTCGCAGCCCGGTGCGGCGACTTCCTGAAATACAAGGTCATGGGGTGGCACTCTCAGGAAACGGGATCTGAGCATGGCCCTGCGAGTGAGCAACGCGGGGAAGTAGTTGCAGCAGAAGCTCCGAATGCTGCTGCCGCGAAAGCCGTACAGCCGGACGGCCCCGCCATTGATGTCGTCAGCGCGATCCACCGGCACGCGAAGGAGTTGGCGCGGCTGACGGAGACGTGGCCCGCTGACTCAGCTCCACCGCCGCCAGATGTGCAGGGCTGGCAGCCAATCGAGACCGCGCCCAGAGACACGCCGATCCTACTCAGCATCTTTGCATCCGGCGATCCAGAAAGAGAGCGCCTTGTAGTCGTCGGCGGAAGCTCGGACGGAGTGACGTGGATTGACCACTACGACTACGAAATCCATCCGCCTACCCACTGGATGCCGCTACCTGCCCCGCCTCAAGCGAAGGAAGGTGGCCTGTGAGCGCCGCACTGAACTACGACCCGGCTGACCCTGATCAGATGCGGCTGCCAGCGGGTATTACCTGCGGCGATTGCGTCCACATCCACAGGTGTAAGGCGATCTTCGGGCACGTCGAGACGGACACGTACTGCGATTGGTCGCCTAGCCGATTTCAGCGAGCTGTTCAGGAAACGGGATCTGAGCATGGCCCTGCGTGACGATATGAAGGTTTATTACGAGACGTTCCCTGAGTCGCTGAATTGGTGCGACTGGTGCAACAAGTCTTTCCGCACGTTGGCGGGACTGCGCAACCATGCCGTGCGGATGCACGCTGCGGAAATGGATAGAGCAAAGAATGTGAAATGCCACCGATGCGGAGATACCGGCTGGCTAGACGGCGATCCGGTACGAGGTATCAGTGACGAGCCGTGTGGTTGTGACGAGAAATGGGAGGAATAGTCACTATGAGTGAGCAAATGGCGGGAACGGTAAACCAGAGCAATGCTTGGTGGCTGATCGAGTCCGTCGATACGCCTACGGTCTACTTCTGCGGCCCAGGAGACTGGTGCAGTAACCCCAACCACGCCTATAGGTTCGCTGTCCGTGAGGCGGCCGAAGCCAATCGATTGAGCATGGTCAATCCGGCTAACTTCAAGGTCACGGAGCATTTTTTTTGAAAGAGCGAATCTATATCGCGTCCGCTGGCCGGTTCAGCCTGTGGATTGAGACGCTTTACAAGTGGTCGCACGCATTCGTTCCGCGCCTGTACCGCTTCCAGCAAAACGGCTGGCACTTGCACTGGCTGAAACTCCGGCTCACTAGAGCATCTTCGCGTCGAAACGGTGGCCTATGAACGAGTGGGTTTTGGTTGCAGTCCTCTACTTTGGATTTTTCTGCGGCTGGTTCATGCGCAAATTCTGGGATGACATCTATGGGTAACGTCACCGAACTTGACAGCAAGCGACCGCATGTAGCCGAGCGCCAGCGTTGCCACGCCTGCGGATATGAGCAGATTTCGACGCACCTTGCCGACGTGAAGCGCGAATGGTGGGAATGCGCCAAGTGCGGCGAGATTGCCTGCAAGGCGATTGAGACTATTTCTTAGCGGAGGAGCAGGTACATGAGCAGAGCAGGATACAGCGACGATCTGGACCCATTGGACCTTGGCCGCTGGCGTGCCCAGGTTCTGAGCGCACTACGCGGGAAGCGAGGGCAAGCTTTCCTTCGCGACCTGATAGCGGCCCTAGACGCAATGCCAGAGAAGCGACTGGTATCTGGCGACCTTCAGGACGAAACGGGCTGCGTATGCGCTCTTGGGGCGCTGGGCAGACTGCCAAGAACATCGCATCTTGGCGCAGACGATTCATGAAATACCAGGAAGGCTAGACGACTTCTGAGTGACGACGGTGGCACGCATCACCCTCAAGGAATGGGCACGCAGGAAGCTGCACAGGACTCCCCACCCGGACACGTTGCGCCGCTGGGTACATCGCGGGGACATCGTTCCGCAGCCCGTGAAGATGGGGAGAAACTACTGGGTGTGGCCGTGGGCGGTTCACAGGGGCGAGAATGAAAGATTATGAATGGGCAAGCTGTTTGCCTACTTCGCGCACTCTTTAACCTGTTCCTCATAGGCCAGAATAGCGATCGCCTGCGCTTTCATCACCTGTTCCGCCGTTGTACCGGGCGGCAGCACAATCGCCTGCAGTCGCTTGCACGCGGCCGGCACCGGGGCAGGCTTCACCACCTCGACGATCTTAGGGGGCAGTACCACCGGGGCGCTCGAACACCCGGAGAGCGTCCACAGGCAGGGGATCGCGAAGGCAAGCAAACGAAGGGGCAGCGGTCGCATTTCTGAATACCTCGAACTTTGGGGCCAGTGCCGAGATCACACGGGCGGCGCTGGCATCGATGGCGGCGGACACGGCAGCATCCCGTACGCCAATGGCCTGCAGGGCTTCCACCTGCCTCCGTGCGGCCTCCGCTTCAGCGGCCTGCCCTTGGGTAGCCAGTTCCGTCCTGAAGTCCGCCAGCGCCTTCTCAGCCTTCAGGGTGGCCGTCCGGTACTGCCAGGCGCCGACCTTGTATCCGCCCCATCCCCCACCCAGAAATGCCGCCAGGGCCACGCCAGCGAACCACGGGCCGAAGTTGCGGGCGAGGGTCAGGGCGTCGCCGATCACGGGGCAGCCTGTTTGGCCTGCGCGCTATTGAAGAATCCCCGCCATGCCGTCAGCAGGCCGGACGATAGCAGTACCCATTTCATGGCCTCTGGGCTGAAGATCCCATCCGCTACGGCCAGCACGCCGACCGTGACCTGAGCGAAGCCGATTGCTTTGGTGCCGTGGCCACGCCAGAAACGCATGATTTGTTTCATTCGACGATCTCCAGGTGAGGCATATCAACCAGTTTTTCGCCGGCAGTCCTTCCGTCCATGTCGAAGTCGCCGCCCCACCGCAGCTTGACGCCCTGCTCGTGGGCGATGCGCTCGATGTACCCTGCGAGGCGGGCGAAGCGGGCGGTATCCGTCCAGTCCACCGGGAACGGCGCGAGGTCCACGGCCACCGAGGGCCTGCGGTTGTGCTTGCTGTTCGGCCAGCGGACTTTCGACCGGCCCGTGCGGTAGGCGTCCTCCTGCTCGTCAGGCCCGCGGAAGCCGCACATGATCGTGAAATCGACGTGGCGGATGGCTTCCTTGAGGATGGCCTGCAGTCTGGGGTCGCAGGTCGCCAGCCGTGCCTCGCTGAGTGTGGAGAAGGCGGGCATTACCGCAGCGGCCTCTCGTCCAGCACCTTGTCGAGGCGGTTGCGCAGGTCGCGGAATTCCTCCTTGAACGCGGCCACGATCCGATCCTCCCGCCCGGTCGCGTCCTTGCGCATCTCGTCGAGGCAACCGTAGATGTCAACCTCGTGGCGGTGGAACGTGTCCCGCGTGACCATCATGGCGTCGATCTCCCTGACCTGCTTCACCAGATCAGCGTGATTCGCCTCGTGCTGGTCCAGCCGCTTATGGAACACGCGGGCCACCCAGAGCGCAACAGCGCCCAGCGCAGACGCGAGCCACCGAACTACGTCGGCGAGGGTGATCGGGTCGGTTTCTGGTGACACTCATAAGCTCCTTACGAAACCCGGATCATGACAACGGACCCGTTTCTATATAGCCCATTGACGGGTACACCACCCGCCGCTGCCGCTGCGTCGTTGGCATAGTTTCCCAATCCGTTACTGATCTTCACGTAATTGGTCGCCGCAAGCTGGATGTCCGTATTGCTGGCAAGCGTGATGTCATTGCCAGCCGTCTGGATGATGATTCGCGCCGTGCTTGTCGTTTCGTCGTTCTTTATTAACAGGTTGTTGTTTACACCGGCGCTGTCATATCCGACGTATCCTTTACGTGTCGTTTCGTCAGAACGATAAAATCCGAGGAATGAATTCCCAGGCTCAGACGTTGCGCAAATTTTTAAGCCTTCTGCTGCCTTTGTAACCTTCAAGGCACCAAACATCACCATCGGAAGCGCATACGTTCCGTTTTCAGCAGGGATGTAAAAACGGAGCGTGTCCCATGTTCCAAAGTTGAGCGGGATTTGCAATCCCGTATGCATGATGATGTTTCGACCGGATGACATTCCGGGGAGGTACGCCGACCCGTACGCGCCGCCAGTCACGACTAATGCCAGCGCAGACGTATTTGCGTTAGATGCTCCGGCCGTGTTTGCGTAGTTACCTATTACTACGCGACTTGCAGCCGACGATCCGATGTTGAGATTTATGAAATTTTGACTTGCAACGGCATTCGTATCTTGAACGAATGTGTTTGTTGTCATTGCATCAGCGGAGGTCAATACCGAGATTGCCTGCAATCCAGTTGGCACTGCGGCAATGAGACCAGCAGCGTTTCCGCTAACGTCGTTTATAAGCTCAATTGTCGTGATGCCCGCGCCAAACGACGAAGACAAAATCCTAGACTCATTGATTCCGCCCGTCCCGACACTGCGCAACCGGCGTCCCGCGCTGTAAATAGACGTGTAGTCACCCGGTACAGTTACCGTGTCTCCATCAACGCGCGTCGCTGTGTGCCCGTAACAATACCAGCCGCCAAGCTGGGCAGCGGCTGTCGAGACGTAGCGTCGAATATCGCCAGGGTCATACGAGTAATTGACAGGCGTAACGCTTGCAGAGACTTCCGCAGCGGTCCGCCAGATCGCCACAGCAGGCCCCTGCAGTTGCCACTGAGTCCCATCGAACACAGCCTCGTAGATCCCGCCAGCGAGGATCTCCCCGCCTGCAAACGCTGCCGTGTTCTGGTATCGCAGGTTCTTGGCAGTCCCGCCGTTGATCGTGATCGTCACAGGACCGGTATTCGTATTCGCGACCTTGAATACGATCCGCAGGAACGCAACGGGCGCAGTGATCTGCGGCATCGACAGCGCGATGTTGTTCACAGATCCTGTATCCGTCGCGGCGTTGTCCTGAGACACCGGTCCAGCCGTGATCGCGTTGACCGTCCAGATGGGTGCCGTCGGCGGGTCCGTGTCCGTGGCAGGCGCCAGAACGAACGTGTACGACTGCTGCGGGTCGATCCACAGACGGCATTCGCCGCGATAATCCAACACGACAGGATTGGTGTTCTGTGTGAGGCCGCCCGAGTCGGTGTAGGTAGCAACCTTCGTCGACGTGCCTGACAGGTACGTGAACAGTTTCCCGCCGACAAGCGGCTGACCGTCGTTGCCGAAAAATTTCTGGATCGGGAGAGGTGAGAGGTTCATCAGAATACCAGCATATAAGTCAGCAGCGTGCTGTTGCTTATTCCCTTATTATTTGCCGCCGTGAAGCCTGTATAGCTGCCGCTTTTAATGAACAGGATCTGGCCTCCTACTCCCTGAATTTCTGCAGACACTCCCGTTGCTAACGCAGAGTTGTCAGAAAAACAATTAGCTGCCATCGGCAATTGATACGTGGTCACAGGAATGATCTCTGACGGAAGTCCTGTAAGGCTGCAAGAAGTGCTGTTGCTTGTTCCGTATATGGCAGGAATATATAGAAACACCATGCCATTAACGATGCGGTATTTTGCTGTCGCCGTTACCGTTCCACTGACGCCAGTCAGTGTAATAGTAAAGGTCTTTATTAATGGTGCCGGATCAATAAACCAAATATCTGTGTCGTACTTATAAAGAGTCGTGATCGACTTACCGAACGAATTTACAACTACGTTCTGATTTGCAGGACTGACGCTGTTGGTTTCGTAAAGACTCACGCCGCCACCGCGAGTTACCGTAACAGCATGATTTACGTTGTTGACCAAATAGATGATTGTCCCTTTCGGGAATGGAACGCTCGAATTCGGCGGGATCGTCAATATGCGATCAACAGTCGAATTGTTCACCAGGCTGTTGCCTTGGTCAGTCAACGTCAGCGTGTAATCTCCGCTTGTCAGTGCGTTGTTTTGCGGTGCCGTAATTGTTGCTAGGACCGTACTGGAAAACACCAGCACAAATCCTGTCCCCTTGTACATCACTTGCGTAATCTGATTCGCGACGATCTGCCCAGACGTCAGCGCCGACCCGTCTTGCCGCGTGATCGCCACCGGCCCGAGTCCGTTGACGTTCAGCGTACTGGCGCCCGTGTTGGCGTTTGACGCGATGAAATAAATCACGATGCCGTCCGCGTAGGCGTCGAAGCTGGCATCGAATGTCAGCACGTACGCATTCGCCACGCCAGAATCTACGCCGCCGTACAGCGTCAGCAACTGACTGCTGACGAGATCGTCGACAGACCAGATCGGCGCGCCAGGCGGGTCGGTGTCAGTCGGCGGTGCGAGCACGAACTTATACGACACGTTCGGCGGCACCCAAATATTCGCCTCACCGCGATAATCCAGAACTATCGGGTTAGAGTTTGGTACGCTGACGCTATTGTTCGGGTACGTGGCGAGCTTCGTCGACGAGCCTGCCTCATACGTGAATAGCTTGTAGCCGACAGCAGGCTTGCCATCGTTCCCGAAAAACTTCTGTTTCGGCGTCGGTGAGAGGACGTTAGCCAATGCAGGACTCCCCGACAAATCGGATGGTGGCGACCATCGTCATCATATCCGTGCTGCGCATGTGGATCTTACCGTTCATCGCGCGCCTCGCTCGTCACGCCTACCGCGCCTGCTTTGGACAGCAGGTCGGACAGCTTGCGGACATTCGCCGATGGCGTGAACGGATTCAGGGGCGCGGACGTGACGCCGGGCGATAACGCCTCGTTAACGGCTTTCTGGGCGGCCACTTTCTCGCTGGCCTGCTGCGACAGGTGCCTGATCGCGCGGCCTCCCGGGAGCATGTCTACCAACCGGCCACCGAGTTCCGTCTTGGCCATGTCGCGCATGATGTTGGCGGCCTGAGGCGCCGTGTTGGAGCGGTTCACGCGGGCAACGGCCGGTTCCTTGAGCAGTGTTTCCGACACGCGGCCGAGTCGATAAATCTGACTGAGCAGGTCTGGGCTGTCCTTGAAGATGTTTTGAATGCGAGGACCCATCACGGGATCTTGCAGCACGCGGTTGTAACCTGCTTGAGAGAATGCGGCTTTCTCGTCGGACGAGACGCCGACGGCGGCTTTCTTCAGGTGCCCGAGCATGGCCGACTGGATCAGTGATGTTCCCTCCGGCCCCACCAACTGCTTGAGGTTCGCCACGTCCTTGACGTTGCCCCCTAGCACGAAGTTCTGAAAAAACTTGTCAGGCTCGGCGCGACCAACGCCGTCCTGAATCGCCTTGTATGCGGGGTTCTTGTCGATCAGGTCGAAGCGTTGCTTGGCAAGCGCACGGGCGGCCTTGTAGGCGGCCATCGCCTCCTGACCAAGGGGTTCGTCAATCGGCGTATCGTTCAGCGCGCTGCGCAGCTTGCCGATGGCCAGTTTGGAGGCGTCGTCAATGTTCCCGCGCTGCACCTGACCCCACGTCCGGTCGAGGAACTGCGCAGTGTCGACGGTGAGCGGAATCTCACCATTCGCCACGCTGTTGTAGACCTTGCGCACGCTCTCGGGCAGGTGATCCGCCAGGCTGACGAGATCCGCGAGCTCGGGGCGCCCCTCGGTCAGCCCGTTTTTGGCACGGTCGACAAACTGCGCGGTATTCATCGCGGCGGGGCGGCCTGCGGAGTTCCGCACGGCTTTGTATGCGTCGTCGACCTGACTGGACAGCGTACGGTCGAGCGACTCGATGCGGTCGATCAGCTTTTGCGACGCGTCAAACGTCGACGGCGCATTTCGCGCGCCCATCACGTTCAGATTCTCGACCAGCGCCCGGTTCTGGCCGGACAGCACGTCCGACAGCGGTTCGCCCACGCCCTCCATGCCGGACAGCCGGTGTTCCTGCGCCCACTTCATGGGGTCGCTGAGGAGCTGCGCTCGCGTGACGTTCGTAATCGGGACCGGGAGCGCCGCGGCGTCGGCCCGGCGGATCATTACGGTCGGGTCTGGGTCGACGCCGGCTTTGATGGCATCGGCAACTTCCTGCCGCATTGCGCCATAAACGTCGGGGTCTACCTTGGCCGGGTCGATCTTGGCGGCGTTCAGCGTCTCGTTGACCGTGCGTTCTGCGGCACCAGCCACCGCCGCGCTGTCGCCCACGTTCAGCCGCTGCCGGACGAACTGAGACGCCGCGCTGAAGCCTTTCGACAGTCCGTACAGGGCACCGCCGAGGGCGCCGCCTGTCGCGGCTCCTAAGCCTTCCTGCGTGACTTTCTGGACGGCGAAGTTACCCGGCGCCGTCACCGGCTGCATCAGCGCCTGGAACAGTCCGGCCTTCGCACCTTGCGAGATCGCCTGATACGCCGACTCGACCTGCCCGGCGCCGGCCGGCATCCATGACATCGGATTGGCCACCGTGCCGCCGACGCGCCACCAGTCCAGCCCGGTATCACCGCCCGCCGCGTTCCGGGCTTGGATCATCTGTTCGCGGCGGCCCACCATCTGGTTGAATTCCGCCGTCGACGTGTTGGACGTGTCTTTGGGCTCTCCGCCCATCACCGCGTTCACGATGGGGTCCGTCAGCTTGCGGCCCAAGTTCATCGCGAAGTCCGGCATCACGTTCTGCACCAGCTGTCCGGCACCGACGAGCGGATCGTAGGCTCCGGTGATGGCTTTTTGCCACCACGGAACCGACTGATCCTGCTTGTTCCACGCCGCGAGCTGCGCGAGGTCGTCGGTGGTGGGCTGCTTGGGGCCTCCTTGTGCATCGGGCGCTGCCGCACGCGCTGACAGCAAGCTGTCAATATCCGCGTCATCCTCCCCGGCGCGGGCCGCGAGCAATCTGTCGAGATCGTCGGCCATTACTTGAATGCCCCGAGTTCGCGCAGTGCAGCACGCTTCCGGGCCAGTTCAGCCGCCTGCGGCTTGGTCAGTTTCTCGACCATCTTGCGGCGCTCGGCAGGCTCGGCGGCCTCGAGCTGGAAAATCAGCGGATCGTAAGCCTGCCGCCACGTGGTCTCAAATTCGTGCTGCTTGGTGATGCCGTTGCCTTCCTGCTTGAGCCAAGACTCTTGCGCATCTCCCTTGGCCGCCATAGCCATCGTTTGCGCCTTGGCGTATTGCAGCACGTCCTGAATCGCCTTGGGCGTGTACCCGATGTTGGCATTTTGCCGCGTGATGGACTCCCGAGCCGCGTCCGTAGTGGCGCTGGCGCCAAGCACGCGCGCCGAGTCGGCGGCGATGCGCTCCGCGTACTTGTCGAGCAGTTGCAGCTTGGTCGCATCGTCCGCTGCCGACTCGATGCCGGGGATGAATGCCGCGATTGCCGACTCCCACGCCGCCCGCTTTGACGCGAACGCCGCACCGCCGCCGGTGTTGACCTGCTTGCTGATCTCTAGCGCCTTGTTGATCTGGTCGAGTTGCTGCGGCGCCATATTTGCCGCGATGCGGTTCGACTCCACGCTGCGGAAATTCGACTCCGCTTGCTTTTCGATCGCGCCAAGTTCGCCCGGCCCAAACCGCGCCGGGCCGCCCTGCCCACCGCCGCCGGTACCGCCACCACCGCCGAGCGGTCGCGTGCTGACGATGTTGCCGGCCTTGTCGCGGGTGATGATGTACTTGTTGCCGAGCTGGTCTGTCGTCTCGACGTCCTGCTGCCCAGGGGCCAAGCCCATCGGCTGCGTCTCGGGAATCGTCACGCCGCCCGGCGCTCGCGGGTTGACCTGCTGACGGCGCAATTCCGGCCCGACGTTGACCTGTTCAAACTGCGGCGTCTGCGCCGTCACCTGATTCGTGGCCGATACCGTTTGCATCTGGATGTTTTGCAAGGTCTGCAGCAGCTTGTCCGGAGGCGTCTTGGACAACACGGGAACGTAGGCCTCAAGAATCGGCATGATCTCTGTCGGGCCAAACATCTGCGCGTATTGTCCGACCGCCTGCTGAACCTTGGCGGATCCCTCGGGCTTGCCGCCGGCCACGTCAGGGTCGGAAATCAAGCCGCCGATCATCTGGCCGAATTGTTCCCGCTGCGCCGATTTCAGGCCGATCAGGGCTTTCTTGGCCTCGAGTCCCTGCTGCTTTGCGGCGAGAACGCCCTGCAGGATTTGCGGGTATTGATCGCCGGCGGCTTTCTCAAGCCCGCTGGTCGGGATCTTGTTCATGTCGATGGTGCCGTCGTCGCCCACCAATCCTTGCCAGTCGAACTCAGCGAGCGCAGCGCGCTGCTTGGCCGATTGCGTTTCCATCTTGGCCGCGGCGCGCGCCTGTTCGACGCCGGCCATCTGCGACTGAATCTGAAGCAGGTCGGACAGCTTTCCGAGCGCGTCCGGCTTCTTGATTTGCAGCGGGATTGAGGCGTCGACGGTAGCCATTATTTACGACTCGCCATGAGGTAGGCCAGCCCACTCAGGTTATCGATGGCGCCGGTCGTGGCATTGGCGGCACCGATCTGCCCGGCGGCCGATGCGTTGCCCGCGCCGACGATGTTCGCGCCGACGTTGCCCGCTGTGGCGACGCCCTGCGCCCCGACGCCTGCCGCGGCGCTCTGCCCGAGCGTGGTCAGCCCCATGAGTCGCTGATAGATGTTCCCCTGCTGAGTCTGGAACCGGTCGAACGCCGCGCCGAACTCCTGAGATGCCGCGCCCTGACCGTAGTCCATGAGCGACCGCAGCGCGTTACCCGAGCGCGCGCCGCTGCCGGCCGCGCCGGTGTTCTGGACGGCCTGCGTTCCCTGCTGAAGCCGGAACGCGTAGCCGGGGTCGATGCCCGCGCGGAATTGTTCCGGCCCGAACGTCTGCGTCAGGTAGCCGGTTTCGAGCCCCGTCGCGTCCGTCGGCTGCTTGCCGGTCATCGCCGGCGTGCCCGCGGCTGCCGGGTTCGCGTACTGCGCCGGGCGTTCGGCTGTGTACCGGCCATTCTGGCCGCCAGGCGCAAGCGTTCCGATGCGCTGGCCGTTCTGCATGATGTCGAAATACCCGTTGCCCCGATCCACCGGCTCGACGTTCTCAGGCAGGTACTGGTCGCCGATCAGCCGCGTACCCGGCTGCATGCCGGAGTTTGCTGACAGCCCACCACCGGCGGCGCCAGCCGTCCCGGTGTTGTAGGCCGGGTCAATGCCGAGCAATCGCAGCAGCGTCGAGTTAGCGCCGTAGCCGCCCTGCATGAACGGCTGTTGTTGCGCGTTCACCGTGTTGAACATGCCGAGCTGAACGCCGGAGGCGTCTCGGGCTGCGCCCGCTTGGGTGCTGGCCGCGTCTCTGGCGGCGTTCGAGCTGATCGCGGCGCTACCGACGGCCGCGACTCCCATTCCTACGGCGGTCCATGCGAAACTCATGGCGATGTTTCCTCAATAGCGCCGACCACGCCGATCTGCGGCGCGTCTGGAATGGGCTCGACCAGCATGGCCTCGAGCGTCGGAACGTCGGTTTCAGTCGTGACATGCACCGTTTTCCAGCGGCAATCCTCGATGATTTCGAGCACCTTCTGCACGCCGGCCTTACTGACGAATGTACAAGGCGCCATGATGATTTCCCGCGAGCCGTCCTCGCTGATGAGCATCACGGTGCCCTGCTCGATGATGTTCAGATGCTCTGTCTTGTGGATCTTGCCGATGACGATGCTGCCGGCCGGCATGAATATCTCTCGCACGTACACGCCGGGCGCAAAGAAATGCTGCACCGGGCAGTCGACCTGCAGTTGCTTGGCCAGCTCGTGACCGATCACGGCGACCTTCTGCTTGAAGGTCAAGTCGGACAGTTTGACGACGTTACCCATGCGGCCTCACATTGGAAACAGCGTGAGGGTGGGCAGCACGGTATAGGTCACGCGCAGCACGTCGCCCTGATCAAGCTGGAACGTGCCGACTGTCTGGCCGGTCGAATAGAAGTCGGTCCCGTTGCGGCTGAGTTCGATTGCGCTGACGGTTCCGCCGCTCACGATAACCTGACTCCTGGCGATGGCCGTATAGGAAAACGGCGACGCGGTAACGGTAATGCCAGACTCAGGGAGCGGGAGACCCTGCGTGATTGCATTATAGACATTGAAAAACCACGTATACCAATCTTTTTGAACCTTGATGCCGCCGGGCGTACCCTGAGCGATTGGTAGTTCCGGGCGAATCTGGTTGAACGGCTTCGTTATCATGCCGGCGACGCCTCCGCGCGCAGGGTCGCGCCGACCACGTCACGCTTGACAGGATCCGAGACGCGGACCTCGTATACCCGGTCCCATCCCTGCCCGAGACGGCGCCAGATGGCGCGATTCCGCATGCGACCGGCCTTTCCGATGGTGGTCCAGTGCTCAGTTCCAAAGCTCGCCCCAGCGTTGTCTGACCAGCGCAACATGGCCTGCGGATCTTCGCCCTGCCCGGTCTGCAGGCCCACGCCAGGCGCGAAATCAATCTGCAGGCGCCCGTGGAACACGCGCTCGCGGGTCTCAGGCGCCCAGACGTGCCGGCACCGGCGGACGGCAACCAGCGGCTCGCCGGCGTCGTCGTAAAACTCCCGGCTCAACTGGTGGACCTCGCCGCTCTGGTAGTCACCGACCAGCCGCAGGTTCTGGAAGTTCGCAAAGCAGTTCGCCCGGTCCCGATGGAAAGTCCCGGTTGTCGAGTCGTACGATGCCCGCTCATGCCAGATCGGACGGCCGGCAAGCGCCGAGCTGGTCGCATCATAGACCCACGTCTTGTCGGCCGTTGGAAACGTCAGGACATAGAACAGATGCCCGCCTTCCTCATAGCTGAACGCGAACGCATCCGAAACCAGCGGGTACTGGCTGATCTGGTACGCGATGGCTTCCGTCGACACGGGTTCCCACGAATAGCCGGCCGTCTTAACCACGACATTCTGGCCGCGCTCGGACAGGCCCAGCCACATAAGCGAGTCGCCGACTCGGGCGATTGACTGCACCGCAGCGCAGCCAATCTGTGGCGCTGCGCCTGGAACACGAGCAAATGCAAACGCCGCGCCGCCTTGGTCATACCAGATTTCGGAAGTGCGCTCGCCGATCAACCACAGTTCGCGATTGTTCGATTCCAGCGTAATCAGGTTGTCCGACGACGAATCCTTGAGCGCGAAATACAGCCCGTCAAAAAGCAGCGTGTATGGAATCGGCGCATTGCTATAGAAATTCTGCGTGCCGGGCTCATTGAACAGCAGCCATCCATCAATAAACGCGATCCGGTCGGCACCCAAAAAATCGGGGTCAGTGATCTGACCCCAAGTTGCCAACGTCATCGTGACAGTCGTCGAGCCAGAACCAAGGGCCGGAAGCGACATATCGACGGTCAGCCCGTTGATACTCTTGTCGACGATGGTTGCGCCGGGGGAAACATAACCGGCACCGTCTGAAATCGCGCTGCCGACGATCAGATCAGACGGGAATGGAGACGATACACTGAGCGACGTTGATCCGATCGAGGCAGTCGCCGAAAACGTCGTCGTCGCAGCACCAGCAATGCGGTAGTAATAGCCGTACTGACCATCGACCAAAACGGCATAGCCGCCGGGGCCGTTGTCTCGGATGCAAACCTGACCGGAGTTAGTCAGCAACGTCCCGATGATGGTCGTCGAGAATTGCGCGATGGCGTTCTGCGTCGGTGGCACCGTCATTGTGACGAGATACGCGGTATTGCCGGACACGTAGATTGCCGACGTGCCTCCAGGCAGCACCCACGAACCGCGAACGGCACCGACAACCGAAAACTGAATGATCGGGTTTTTTCCGGGAGCGCCCAGCAATGCGACAGGCATTTTCGCCTTGTCGTTTTGGCTGAATTCGGGGAAATAGTTGATAGACCGCTCGCAGTCCTGATAGAAGTCAGCGGACTCATACGACGAACCGACGAAGCCGAAATCAGCCGCGTTCATCGGAAGCCGCCCGTGAGAATCCAGCCCGCGTCTGTCTGCTGTCGATGCACGAGGTCTGCATCATATTGCGAGGTCGGCGTCGGATCTTGGTTCAGGCTGCGGACGAAATCGTAAGCTTCCTTCCACTGCTTTTCCATCTGCGGCGTCCACGTCGCCGCGTACTCAGGCGCCAGCTCTCGCGCAAGATCCCATTTCAGGAACCGGCTATAGCCTTGCGGTAGATCGACGTTCTGGGTCAGCGACGCATAGCCTGTCAGAATGGTGTCAGTGAATAGATGCAGATACCCGCCGCCTGACGGGTTCTGATAGAAAAACAGGTTCCCGAGCGGCATCGTCGGGTTGTAATACAGCATGATCGGCCACGGCGCTTGAATGGCTTTGAAGCCGATCTGGTTGTACCGCTGCTGATCCACAACAGCGATCGGGTAGTCCAATGCCGATCCGGACGTATTGATGCGCGTAAAACTCTTGCCGATGCGAAGCGGCCGATCGATCTTGAAATCACCCGGAATCGTATACGTGAACGTCTGCGGAACCGCGACCGTGGAAGTCGCATTGGCGGACATCGTGATTGTGCCAAGGCCGGTATCCCAGCTTAGGACCGTAGCGCCTGCCGGTACGCCAGCCCCTGCGGTGATGTCTCCATTCACCGTGATGTCAGACGGCACAGTAACGCCCGAGATCGTCGGCGAGCCGCTGACCAGCGTGCCATTGAACGTCCCGGCCACGTAGTTCCCGACCGTATACTGATACTGCCCCGGCGTGAATTGGAGCACGTTTTCGACGCTGCCGTAGATGCTGGCTTCATCCGTCGACCGGGACGCCAACAGGTCATTCAGGATTTCTAGCGCGTCATTGGCGTCTGCGGAGTCAAGCGCCTCGCCTGGGGCGTAAACGTTGATCCGTCGCAGTGCGCTGGTAATGATTTCTTGTGCGGTAGGCATGTCAGCGTCCCCAGATCATCCCGAGCATGCCACGCTTGCGTCGGTTTCGCTGTTGCGTGGCGCCGCTGTTTGGCGATCTGACAGACACGCTTGGCGCGTAGCCAGTGAACGCCAACGAGCCTGCCGATGGCTGCCTCGTCGGTACGTATATTGTCACAGTCGGCGCATAGCCGACAAACGACAGGGATCCCACCAGCGGCGTTATATTACGAGACGACGTGTTAGTCACTGTCGGCGCGTAGCCAGTGAACGAAAGTGCACCGGCGGACGGCTGCCGGGTTTGCGTGTTCGTCACCGTCACTGTCGGCGCGTAGCCAGTGAAGGCAAGCGAGCCAGAATCCGGCGCAGGCAGCGTCAGCGTCAGCGTCGATGCGATGCCTGTTAAGGCAAGTGCTCCAACGGACGGCGTAATGCTTGCCGACGCCGTCCGAGTTACAGTCGGAGCGTATCCGGTAAGCGCCAACGATCCGACAGAGGGCTGAATGTTGGTGTTTGACGATCCTGCGGAAATGTCGCCAGACAGGTAATAATTGTGGCCGTCGAACCGTGCATTTACCCAAGGATTCGCAAACGTCGTCGTATCGTCATTGGCTGCGCCGTTCGTTGCCGTGACGCCTGACGCACTGAAAACGCCGCCGACTGGGTTTCCGAGCGCGAGCGTATAAACCGTACCTGCGGAAAGCGCCTGACTGAGCGTACCAGACTCGACCCATGCGTCAGAGCCGCCCATCGTGAGCGTATATGTCGCTACCAGGGTTACTGGTACGCCGCCTGAAAACGTGTAAAGGCCAACGTCTATGGTTCCGGAGCCAGATCCGAAACGTCCGAAAATTCTGACTTTCGTCAGCGTATCGCCACTTGAAGCCGTATAAGTTCCGGTAGTGGCGTTCGCGAACGCGTCGCCGCTGAATACACCTAAAGCAGCCGCAGGCGGTGTCGCTGTATATAGGCCGATTTCGTTGGCCATTAAGGCACCACTACCATCGTTGGACTTCCGCTAGATGGGAATAGCGCGAGGTACAGACCTGATAAGGTAGTCTGTCCAAACGCAGAATACGGGCCGTTAAGAACTACATTCCATGTCGTCCCGACGATGCTACTTACTTGGCAAACCCTGGTAACGGTAGCACTTGAGTACACAGAGTTGTTGCAAAGTTCAGCACGGACAAATGCGCCTGACCCTGACGACACGGTAGAGATGTATACATCCTCCATGTTTACTGAGAGAGGCGTATTCGTCGGCGTCTCGTTGCCGAGATAATTCTGCATGACAGTGTAGCGATAAACCGGGTCTCCGCTCCCACGCGTGATGATGCTCGACTCGGTAAAATCAAAAACCGTCGCGCCGGTAGACAAATTCGTGCACTTGACGCGAATACTGCCATTTGCGGTTCCGACAGGACTGCTTACGACGGTCCAGCTTTCAAAACGGAACCACGCATTAATTGGATACTCAGTTCCGATACTGTCCGATGACGATGACCCGGTTGCCCATCTATTTACAAACGATCCAGGCCCAGAAACCCAGCGCGCCGTATACCACGATGGAACGGTTCCATCCGTCGTGTCCTCAGTAGGCATAAACCGGCGAATTTTCCATTGCATCTGCGATGCAACGCCGGTGTCTAGGTAGTAGTTGCAGCTGAAATACTCCTCGGACGCGCCAGATGCGCCATTATCATAAGAGTACGTCTTGATGCCTCCACCGACTGTGGGCGTCTGATTGCTCGCAAGCAACGATTGACTGCGAGACAACGAGCGAGCCGTGCTGTAGTACCAGTTAGGCTGAGTGCCGTACCCGCTTAATGGAATCCAATTGGTGCGAGAAAATACCGCGCCCGGCGTTCCGCTTTGAATGACGCCGTTCAGGCCTCCTAGCCATTCATAGCTAGGCACGGAAGCGCTTGGACCTGTTACAGAAACAGTGCTCCCATCAACAATGCCTGACGGCCTCGGCAGCGTCCGGCTATAGACGATATTTCCGCCCACGGATCATGCCAGCGTGAACAGCCCGGTCGCGGCTGCCTGGATGGTCAATGTATTTCCGCTGGAAACAGAAAACGCGGACGATGAAAGCGTGCAGAAGCACAGCAGCTTGCCAGCACCAGCGCCGGTCGAGTTTCGGATGAGCGCGTACTTGATGTTGTTCAGCGCAGCACCCGATGCCGTGTACACGAGCCCGATGGTCGACATGTCGAACTTGTACTGCTTTGCAGACGCTCCGACTGTCCACTTTCCAGTCGCCGGGACGATGTTTCGACCGCCTGCGACATAGCCACCCGTTGCAGAGATTTCAGCCGGGATGCTGGCATTGGTCGAGCGAGTCGACAGCACCAGAATCGCCGCCGATGCGGACGTGCGGTGCAGTTCCATCTTGAACACACCGGCGCCGAGCGTGATTGTGCCCGCTCCGATGTACTTCTTTGCCTTCGCGTAAATCTTCCAAGTACCTGCGGCCATAGCATTACTCCGAGAGTTCTGCGCCGGTGCGCAGGATGTGATTGATTAAACCTTCGCCATACACTTCAAGTTCGATTTCGTCGCCCAAGAATTTCACCAGATCCATGAATTCTTGCGCCTGGGCGATCTGCCATGCATGGCACTTGAACACGCGTCCGCCGACGATGGTGTCAATCACCACCTCGGTATCGTTTTCAGGCTGAGAGTATGCATGATGATCGTTGCCCATCAGGCACGAGTCGAACCCGTACAGGTGGAATTTGCGAAACCCAAGCATGCGCAGCAACGGGATCGCGCGAAGCATGACGGTCGATCCGCCAGGGATGCCATACCACATCTCGCGCGCTTCGTTCACTGTCTCGCGTATAGCTCCCATTGTCGTGTGCCACAGCAGCGTGCGGTCTTTCGGCAAGCCTTCAAGCACTGACGGGTGGCACTGCGAGGCAATCAGGTATTTGCAGTCGTCAACGACTGGCTTTGTGAACCGCGCATTGAACTCGCGCGCATCGACCATGATCTGCGCCGATGGCGTCAGGCCGTGATCCAGTGCCCAATTGTACGTCCCGTTGAGCGTAATCAGCTTCACGCCGGCCGCGCGCTTTTCACAGATGTCGTCGGCGTATTCGTTGAGCGAGGGACCCCCACCGAGAATCATCACCTCGACATCGTTGGTTGGATGCGGGGCGACTTCTGACCATCCCGCAGCGAGGTTTGCCCTGACGTTCTCGATGATCTGCGCTTCGCTGGTGTTGATCTCGCCAGAATCGACAACAGTCGAACCCGAAGCCCATGCGGTCACGTAGAAAATGGCCGTGTGACCGTCATCGCGTGACCAGTGAATCGTGCAGTCGAGTTCCTGAAACTTCTTGTGCCACCACGAATACGGATGCACGGACAGATGCAATGGCTCTCCGATCAGCGCGCCGCAAACGTCGTCTATGCACGAAATCTGAAAAAAGACGTGCTGCGCCGCCTTGAGGACGTTACGCAGCACGCGATCCACATCTTGAGGGGGAATGTGTTCCATGACATCGGTGCAATAGCCGTATTGCGCAGAGACTTTCGCCGGCTTGTTGAGGTCGTGCAGATCGAACGACAGTACATGCGACTGCGTTGTCAGTGCGTTACGGACATCCTCATCCAAACAATTCTCTGCAAAGTCGAGCATCTTGACCTTGCACCCGCCGAGCAGCGCAAGCATGAGCGCACCGCGGCCGGTGCCTGCGCCGAAGTCGATGACCTCGGCGCCTGCTTTGGGGCGAGCCTGAGACAGGAACAGCGTAGCAGCAGACTCGCCGGGGGAGACCTCTCGATATTGCTCGAACGCCCACATTTTTTCGTACTTGGCGCGCTCGGCAAGCCGGCGCTGCAAGTCGGGGTCTGGCTTGACCTCGATTTTCGGCGCGTGCCCCAAGAAACCGGCAAAGCCTGTTGTCATAGCGTGCCCACCGACTCGAGCTGAACCGGAACGTCGGCGGTGCCGACGCGGATCACGCGGAAAAACGCTTCCCCGGATTTCAGCACGTACGGTGCCTCGCCAGGGCAGAACAGGATGGAATTCGCATCAACGGCAGCAGCGCTCATGCCAGTTGCGCCGAACCGGATTGCCACGGCCTCGGTGGCCCGGATCAGGATCACGTTGCCGCCGGTTGGTACCGCGGCCTCGGCAGTGCCGGCCGCCGTGGCGGTCGCATTGACACGGGTGCCGGTACCTTGCAGGAATTGCGCCTTGTCGCCTCCGAAAAACGCGACGGCGTTCGAGAGACGTTGCGGGCTGGTTGCGTCTGCCATGATTTCTCCTTAGCCGACGAGTTGAGCGCGCAGCGCTTCAATGTTGGACGGCAGTTTGACGACGTTCAATGGTGGCTTCGGATCGGCCGACAGGTCTCCGCCGGGCTCGCGCCGCAGGAATTCGTGGTAGTTGCCACGGTACACCGTGTCGTCGATCCATGAATGATGATCGATGTTCAGGTCCGGCATTAGCCAGATGTCGCCGCAGCGTTCCTGATAGTTCCGGCAGAACGCATAGTCCTGGCCGTACCAGATGCCCTTATGCGCGCCGTGGTTGAACAGGTCCGGCGTCGGGTGGTAGGCCGGCCCGCAGATCAGTTCGGGGAATTTCTTCATAAACTGGTCGATCGCATGGGCCGAGAGCTTGAGGAACCCTGACGGCAGCTTGTCGGCCTTGATCTGTTTGCCATACTGGCCGATCGGACGCCCCGCGTCGTCGGTATGCAGTCCGCCCATGTACTCGATTTCGTCTTTCTTGAAACGGTACGTCCCGCCGATGACATCCTCTTTGCTCTCGATCAGCGCGAGCATGTCCTGCGGGCGCCAGCTCAGGTCGTCGTCGAGGTAAACGATTGCATCCGGCATGGCATCCATCGCCTTTCGGCACAGCGTCGCCATAGCTGACGAGATGTACGGGCAGCCGACCTCGAACGCAATGCTGTGCTTGATGCCCTGCGCATCCAGCAACGGCACCGTGTCGGCCATCGCCTTCAGGTACGCATCGTGTGGCTTCGCGCGGGTCGGTGTGCAGAAAACGACTTTCACTTGATGCCCACTCCGATCAACTGAACAACGGGAATGCGCCGGACCTGGACGCCGCGGAAGCCGGCCTGAGTGAGCGCACCGGCGAGCGTGTCGCTGACGAATGCGGTCAGGTGCCGCATGAACGGGTTGGTCCGGCTCATGGTCAGGTGTCCGTAGTACATATCGTGCCCCGTCACAGGCCCGCAGGGCGCCTCGTAAACGGTCTCAAACGTGGGCTTGATGTCCTCAAGGTCCGGCACGAACGCCATCAGCATGCCGCCCGGGGCAAGCACGCGCAGGAATTCTGACAGGGCCTTCATGACATCATCGGGAGTCAGGTGCTCGAGGCAGTGCGATGAGTAAATCTGATCGAACGGCCCGATGTCGCCCAGGTCCGTCATGCTCGCCACGATGTCGGGTTTGACGTCCGGATTCGCATCCAGCCGCGTCTCGACGACGTTCTCGCCGAAAATCTCAGGCAGTGGCGCGGATCCGCAGCCCACATGCAAGACCCGAAGCGGCCTTGCGGCCGCCTCGGGGTTGCGTTGCATCACTGCGCTCAAGCCGCGCCCTTCCAGAGCCCCAGGCCATCCAGCGTGTTCATCACTTCGATGAGTGCCGCCAGCACAAGCGAGTTCGTGCTAACAGCGCCCGTCGAGACGCCGGAGATCAGCGAGGTCGCCTGCGAAGACGACGCTCGCTGAGAGATGGGGGTATCCCCATAAAACCCGACCTTGCCGCCCGAATTCATCTGAATTCGGTCGATGTCGGTCAGGTTGCTCTGAAGGACGCCAAGGGCGCGTCCAGTGCCGGGAATGTCAGCCATTACGCACCACCCTTCCAGATGCCCAGGCCGTTCAAGGTGTTCATCACCTCAAGCAGCGTATTGAGCACCAGGGAGTTAGTCGAGACAGCGCCCGTCGAAATGCCCGAAATGACCGAAGTCGCCTGCAGGGACGAAGCGCGCTGTACGACCGGCGTTGCGCCGTAGAAACCGACCGTGCTGGTCGCCGAGGCGCCAATGCCTTCGGGACTCGCGAGGCCGGTGATCGTGCTGCCAGTAGTGGAAGCGGGACCGGGATTTGCCATGTTCGTTTCTCCTTAGCCTGCGATCCGGACGCCCATCGAACGGTAGAGCGTGCCGAAGCCGTACAGAATGTCGCAGCGCGTGGGCTCTGCGTCGTTGTTGATGGTGTACTGGGTGACCATGCGCATAGACAGACCGATGTCCGAGTCCGATGCACGGGCCGCCATCTGCACACCGCCGGGCAGCGGGAGATCCGCCGTGGCAAGCGCGCCGAACGTCTTGTGGAGCACGAGGCTCTGCGGGCTGACCGTGGAAGCGGCTGCACCGCCGTTGATGGTCAGGGCCGCGGTCGAGCTGGACGGGCTGGTGGCGTTCTGGAACTGACCGCCGGTGATGACGCACTCCGCAATACGGATCGACAGCGCACCGCCCGAGGTGGAGCTGTAGACGCCCGTGGTCGCGTTGAACGTGCCCGAGGTCAGGCTGGCCGTCGCAAACGCGAGGCCCGGCGAGGCAGCGCCCGTCGGCTGCGTCGTGTAGCCGGCCGGCGGCACCACAACGAACTGCTTCAGGGTGTTGCCGTACCGGGTGCGGCTCTGCGGGTTCACCGGGTAGACGCCGGCGATCTGGATGATGTCGCCAACGGTCACGCGGGCCGCTGCCGATGCCGTCCAGCCTGTCGTCTCGATGAAGCCGGAATCAGCCCAGCCGGTCGAGAAAATGGCCGTGTGCGTCGTGTTCGCCAACGTCGGGGAACCGCCGCCGGCGCCCGTGGTGAACGCCACGATGTTCTGGTCTTCGTACCAGTTGAGGCCGGCGAACTCGCGGGCAATCATGCCCTTCTGTACGTAGCCGCCGAGGCTTGCCTGCGGGTTGAAAAGACCCTTCACGCCGTCCGTCGCCGATGCCATCGACAGCGGGTCAAGGATCGCCGCCTTTTCGCCTGCCGGGACGGCTTCGTTCGCAAGCTGCGCACGGGCCTGGGCAAACGTCAGGTAGCTGCTCGGGCTGGTGCCGAACGTGCCGACCGTCTGTCCGATGTTCTGATACGCGAAATACGCCGCATCGGAATCGAGGCGGTTGGCAGTCGCGGCCATCATCGGCTTCAGGACGCGCGTCTTGAAGAGGTCCATCGACAGCAGCAGGTCGGCCGTCGTGAACTGTACGTCGACGTGGAACTGGTAGTTGAGCGAAACGGGGATGTAAGTTTCGTTCGTGTCTTCGACGTTCAGCGCGGGCCCGAACGTGCCGAGGTAGCGCGGCGGCCGGCGGACGTTGACCGTCGCACCGATCTTGGCGCCGCGTACGGCGAATTCCGAGGAATATTGCTTGTCGTACTTGTCGGCGACGACAAGCTCGTTTTCGAGGACGATCAAGCCTTCATTGGTGATGTAGCTGATCGTAAGAAGGTTGTTGCTCACTGTTGCGACTCCAGAGGGTGTTGTTCACTCCCTCACCGTCGCGCCCGTTCAGCCTCCCGCTGCCGCTCGTATTCACGAAGTTCCTTGAAACTCATCGTCGCAGGGTCTTTGTGCGTGGGCGTGGCAGAGGGCGCAGAACTCAGGGGCGTGATCGGTGCGGGGGCCTTGGAGACCGCTGGCGTCGCAGGTTCCGGTGTCTTTTCAGACTTCATGGATCCCTTCGGCGTCAAGCGATCTTCCAATTTGCCGAGTTCCGCGATTCCGCGGATCGGCGACAGTTTTGCGATCCGCTGGGCTTCCTCCGGATTCTGCCCGAGGTGGTACATGAGCTTCGCGCCCATGTCCGAATTCACAATGAAGTCCGACACATGCCGGGGAATATCGATGTCCCCGCGTGCCACGACTTCCTCGAAATCCGGAATCTCGGCCTTTGCAGCCTTGATCCGAGCAGCGTGCGCGGCAATTACCGCGTCCTGCTCGGCCTTGGCTTGCGTCTCGGCCTGTTTCCGCTCGCGTTCGGCGAACTTCCACTCGACCAAGGCATCCGTGTATTCCCCAACGGTTTTGAAGTCGTCCGGCTTCGGTTCCTTGCTGGAACTCTCGACCGGCGCGGGCCGTGACTTCGATTCCAGGTCTTGCAGTTTGCGCTCGACCTCTGCTGCCCGCTCTTCTGCCGCTCGACGGGACAGGTATTGCTGCCTGCCCCACTCCTCGGCCTCTTTCATCGCCCTGTGCTTTTTGCCAATCACTTTCCGAGCATGCTCGGTCAGGTTGGCGACGTCGTCACCGCCGTCATCAACGCCCTCGATCGCTGCGGGTTTGTCCCCGCCCTCTGCCTGCGGCTCTGCGCCGCCCTCTTTCGCTACAAACTTGCCATCCGCGCCGCGTGGCTGCTCGTCTGGCTTGGGTTCCGGGGGTGATGCGGTCGGGGCAACGAACTCGGGAACCGATCCCGTCGTTACCAGTTGCTGCATGTTCTGCGAGTCAACGACCTGCATTCATCCTCCCACGATTCGCTGCGGATATATCATACTCATCGCCAGCATATCAACTGCTCTTACTGGTCCCGGCCGCAATCAGCTTGTCCGCCGCCCGCTCCTCATGCGCGGATTCGGTCTGCGTGTTGAGCAACTGCGCCGCGGCACCGATTTCGGCCACGTCCTTGCGGACCACGCCGCCGATCTCGGCAATCTGCAGCTTGGTCTGATCGCCCCGCGCCGCGATCTTGTCGCGCGTTTCAAGATCCGCAGCGGTGCGCTTGTTCTCGGACTCCTGCTTGAGCTGCTCCTTGCCCATGCCGTATTTGATTTCAAGCGCCTGCTGTTGAACGGTCTGCTCAAGCTGCTGATTCTTCGCCATGAGCGACTTGACGATGGTCTGCGCCTGTTGCGGCAGCCCTTCGAGCGCCTTTTCCATGCCCTCGGGCGTTTGCACCGCAACACGGTCGGCCAGTTCCTCGGCGCCGGCGAAGTCCAGATTGCGCAGGATGACATCGGCGCCCGTCGGTACGATGACCTCGGCCAGCGGCGTGCCAAGCAGCGCCAGCATGCTTTCGGCGCCTTCCTCGCGCTTCGTCGCGTAGCCTGGGCCGGTGTCCATGACGATATCGAACTTGCCGAGCTGCAGGTTGTGCTTGACGTTGTAGATAGCGCCCTGCTCGGGGTCGGCGGCCTGCTGCGGGTCGTTGATCTTGACCATCTTCGGGATGCCGTCCTCCCCGATGATGCGCTGCATCCGTGGCATGTCGTAGTAATACGGGATCAGTTCCAGCAGGATGATGCCGGTCCACATGATCGCGAGCGTCTGGTTGTCGTAGAACTGGTAATGCGTCAAGTCCTGCATGCCAAGCTTGCGGGCCAGCATCTTGTTGCCGGACACGACGCGCGCCATCGTCTCGGGATTCTCAGGCGGCATCCCAGCGATCGCCATGAAGTCCGCAAACGCGCGGTTCAGCGACTCAGTCACACCTGCCTCGACACCGGCCGGCTGCGTGCGCGTCGGCAGCGGCAGCAACTCGCCGTTCGGGCCGGTGACGGCCTTACCGACCAACACCGAGTACGGCCGCGTGTTCGCAGAATGCCACTCGTCGTGGCCTTCGATCACGTTTTCGTACGCCGTCCAAGGTGCCTTCGGCGTCAGCGCCACGCGCTCGGTATTAGCCGTGTTCCAGTAGTTAACCATGCGCGCCGGGTCCATGAGATCCCGCACGATTCCCCAGCGCGTGATAGTGCCGTTCACTTCAAGCGCATTGCCCTGGCAGCGGATGACCGGGATGTGATAGCCCGGCAGCGTCTTTTTCTCGACGACCTTCTTGCCGTTGATGCGGAACCACTGAATCACGCAGCGCGTCGTTGGACGCGTGATCGACTGGCCGTTGTCGTCGACGGCGGGGATCCAGCCGCTTTGCAGCATTACGTCTTCGTCCGGCAGTTCCGACTTCAGCCACGACCGGCCGTCGTTCATCAAAACCAACGTGTCCTTGACTTCGTGAATCCGGAAATACTCGGCCAGCCGAATTTCTTCGGACGTTTCCCAGTCGGTCATCATGTCGCCTGGGGCGCCGTCTTGGAACTCGGACAGCTCGATCCCGCGGCGCTTGGCCTCGCGGCGCTTCATCTTCTCGGTGATGATGCACCACTGCTGATCCTCGCCGGCCGGCATGCGCGACGACGGGTCCATGTACACCGTAAACGGGTTGTGGATCGGAACGATCTTGAGGTCCTGGTCGAACGATTTCGGGTCGCAATACTCGCTGACGATGCGCCAGTAACCCCAGCCGATCTTGACCGCGAAGGCGCCCCCGGTGTCGTAGGAAACGCCGGCGTTCGACAGCGTCTCGATGTGCCGTATCAGCCCGTTGACGACTTCGGCATCCTCAACGCGGGCACCGCCTGATACCGGGTGGCACTTGATGCGGGGGCGCTGCTGCCTGAGCGTGTTTTCGATGCGACGCACAATGGTCGCAGTGTGATTCGTGGTGATCGCGGGCCGGTTGTCAATCTTGCGCTGGTTCGCAATGTCGTCGTCCCACTGCTTGGCCAAATCGCAGAAATTCAGGGCGTTGATGCCCTGAACGCGGTTCTCTGACTCGGCCTGCTCGGCAATCCTCAACCGCTCGGCGCATTCCTTGAACACGTCGACATCGTCGACCGCGTCCTTGTCGTCGCCGGGCGTCCAGTCGGCCACGTCAGATGACTGCCTTGAGTTCAGCGGGCGGCGGGAGTTTCTCGCGGAGATTGCTGGCCGAGGTCGTCATCGCCAGCTTGATCTTGGTCTGGATCTCCTGAACCCGGGAGTCGGAATCCATGAGCCCGATACGGAGCTTCGCCGCGGCCTCGAGCGTCTCGGCGGCTTCGGCCATCGTTGCCCAGCAGTCTTGCAATTGCTCTGCAGCCGCGTGGGTGATCTCGTGGTCCATCGCCCGCAAGTCGGCGATCAGGTCGATATCTTCGGGGAGTTTGAATTTCATCAGCCCATCCAGCCTTGGGGGTTCCCCATGCGTCCCGTGGTGACGTGCCGAGCCGTTCCGGGTTTGGCCCGGACGACGGCAAACCTTCGCATCATCATGGCGTAACGCGACGCCGAGAGCAAGTCATCGCCCTCCTTGACGATCAGCCCCTCCTTGCGGTGGTACAGGTTGAACTCCTCAAACCAATCCGCCAGGTGCGAAAACACCTTCCATCGCCCGGTTTGCATGCGGTCCAGCATTTCGGCGACGCCAGCCTCGACGCCGAAACCGCCATCCTCGAACGTCGCCCGCATCGGCAGCATAGATAGACCCTGCTGGGCATACAGCGATTTGAGCTGGTCGCCCGAGCCCTTGTCGTGCTGCAGGCCGTCATGCGGCCACGCCCACGGCAGCCAGTCGCCCCAGGGCCGAACCGCCGCCGCGAACATCGCCGGCGTCGCCTCCCGCTGACGGTGCGCGGCGGTGATGTACAGCACGTCGCCGTCACGGTCCCAGGCCATGCGGACGGCGGCCGACGGGTGATCCCAGCCGAAATCGATGCCCGCAATCTGCGGCCAGTGGTCGGGGATCGCGAACGGGGCGCACTTCAAGTCGTCTTCGTCGATGGGGAACACGCGACCACTCCCGAGTTGTGGAATGCCCTTGATACGCGCGTCCCGCTCGAACGGCGGGTACGTCGCGATGATTGCCTCGCGTTCCTCGGGCGTGTAGTGCAACGCATCATGGATCGTCATCTGCGTGACTGCGGTGCCCGCTAGTTTCTCCATGAGGAACCGCTTGACGACATCCGTCACGCCATTCAGCGGCGTGAACGTCACATAGACGATACCCTTCGTCGCGTTCGTGCGCGTCAGGCCCTCGGTGTAGATGTCGAGCGGCGGCTCCTCGTCGAACCAGATCAGGTCGAGCGTCGCGGCCTGCCAGCTCTCGCGGCCTTCCTCGTACGTCTTGAACGTCAGCGCCGAGACCTCGCCAGAGACGTGCTGCACCTTGAAGCTGTCGACGAGCCCAGGCGTGCCGCGGGCCATGCGGACTTCGTCGGGAATCAGCGTTTCACGTGGAACGGCGCCGGTGCCCCAATTCTCGTTTGCCCCGAGCAGCAGGACTTGCAGCGCGTCGCGCACCGCGCGGCCATTCTTCCCACCGGCCCACATGCGGATGCCCTTGGTGAATCGGTGTCCGGTCCAGCCGTCCGGATAGCGGCCCGTGAGGTGCATCGCGGCCTCGAACGCGCCGGCGATCGTCTTGCCGAGCTGGTTGCCGGCCATGAACAGGCGCTCGCGGGCATGGGATCCTTGGGCGTGAAAGTCGGCCTGCTTCGGATAGGGCCGGTAGTCGGCGAGCTTGTTGGTCTCAGATAGGAAGCGTATTTGCGCTGTCAGTTCCGCGATTTCCTGCAGCCGTTCCAGGGGCAGGCTTTGGAGCTGTTCCGGCGTGAATTGCGGTAAGGCGCTCAATCAGTGCCTCGCGGGATTCGGGTCGCTTGATTTCGCCACTGTGTTCAACTGCCTTGAGGTCCGGTATCACCTTCCGCAGCAGGATCTCTGCCGCCTTGAGCTGCGTCTGTGTCAGCGGGTTCGCGTCTTTGTCTTCGACGTGCGCCTGCAACTTGTCGATCGTGCGACCGACGTCAATGCGCTGCCGCATGCCCTCGAGGAAATCATGATCGAGCGGCTTCACGCAACACCCCTCGGATATCGGCCGTCAGCCTGGCGCGTTTCGCGCGGTTGAGTTTGGCTTGATGCACGGCCAGCGCGAACTTCAGATCCTCCGGGTCGACCTTGCGCTCGCGGTAGCCGGTGCGGGTGGGCTCGACGACGCCGACCTTCACGCGATCTCCCTCAAGTACCCATGCGCCTGCAGCCGGCCATCCGGCATCGTCACAAACCGGATGCGCCGGCATCCCTGGTAGTACAGGCTGCGATCGGCATCGGCGCGGGCCTCAGGCGTGTCCTCGGAGCGGAACACGACATAGTCGCCGTCAGGCTGCGGTTTCGGAGTGGCGTCCATCAACAATCCATCGCCATTGCTTCAGCGTATGCCGCATCGTGGTCGGGATCGACGATCGCCGCAATGTCCCTCTCCGTCACGATGACGTGCGTCTCGGTCCCGATCACAACCTGCGGGAACTGATATCCCTTGCCGTCGAACACGTTCAGGCCACCGAGTTCGACGACGTCGCCGACCTTGACCTGGGTAGGCAGGAAGTAGTTCGAGCTGACCACGGTTTTCTTGTTCCGGTCGTACGCATGCGGCCGGTGCTTGTACGGGTGCATGCCCGGTCCCACCGCGACGACGATGCCGCGCATCGGGCGGACATTCTCGACGACCTCAAGCAACGCGGAGTGCTCGACGGGCAGCGGCTTGATGAGGATCCGGTCGCCCATCATGCGCAGCTTGGTGCCCGCGGGCAGGATCTCGGGGTTGGCAACGATCTCGGCGCCTGAATGGATCACTTACGGCCCCCAAATGGATTCGAGAACGAACACCGTCAACCATACCAAGCCGGCGAACGCGCCGCAACCAACGACCAGGGCACCGAGGGCCTTTCCGAACTCGCGGGCGTCGTGGAGATCGTCTGATTTACCCATGTTTAATATCCTCAACAGGTGTTTAGTGGGTCAAAATTTTTGTCGTATTTGTCGCTTATGCGTATGAGGTAGAGAAAGAGAAAGAAGTCTTACTTCTTACTTCTTACTATGTTTGTACGCGTAAGCGACATTTACGACAGAGTTTTTCATTTGTCGCTTAAGGAGTTGTCGCTTAATTCATCCTCCCTGAGACGCTGTACGTATGCCGCGATAGCCTCCTTGGCGGCAGCGCGAGCGGTTTTCTCGACTTCACGCTGTGTCGAGAAGGTGGATTTGATAATCGGATTGACCTCCCACTGCGTAGGGATGCCTGTCTGCCGATTCACCCTGGCGTTGGGTGCCTGACGTACCCACTGGCCGTCCTGAAGCGCGTTCCACGTGGAACGACGGTCTGCATCGCTGGCTTTGGTGAACACTTTATAGAAGCGCAGGATGTCCCGCGTCGCCAGCGAATCAACGCCACTTGCCAGGATGTAGCCCGCGATCCACTTGATATGACGGTCGCGGTCGGTCCTGACCACCATTTCCTCATAGAACTGGCGAGCGTGGGGGAACAGCAGGCACTCCATGAATGACGCCACAGTCATGGCCGTCTCACCCTCGATCAGATCAGCGGGCCGCTTGTGGTGAATGACGGCATCGACCATGTGGTAGACGCAAAGGAGGCGGGCGAACAGGCCCTCCCACTTACCGAGATAACCGACCATAGGGTCTGGAACTGCCCGGCTCTGGATGAGCCCCTTGATACCGATCATGAACGCTTTACGGATCTCCTGGGCCTCGTCGCTCAGGCGGTAGACCTCACCCTCAGATGAATTCGGCCTGAGGCGCTGCAGATCCTCGATCAGGTCGGCATAGTCCTGAATGATCCGCTGGTCTGCTTGGCGGTCTATATCGTCCTTGGCGTTATGGCCGATAACCACCATGAAACGCTGCAGGAGCCCGTCAGAGTCGAGCTTGCTTACGATCCTTGAGAACACATCGGGTTGGATGCCGCCAAGCAGGGAGACGCTCCAATTGGGCACGAAGAGGTGGCCCCTCGTCACGCGATCGATGCGCTTCGGACCGCCGTTATAGGCTTCCAGCCACAGCGCCCGGTCCTTGCTTGAGCCGGCCTTGCCGTAAACGTCCATGCTTCCGAACCAGCCTGATAGTTCGTCGTGAAAGGCAAGCACCCCTTGCTCGTTGTCCTTGAGGATATCTGATAGGGCCTCGATCGTCGTGTTTTCGACCATCACGCGCGGCTGCTTTGGCTTCTTTGGGGGTGGGCCTTTGTCCTTGGCTTTGCTGCGCTGCCACTGTTCGAATTCCTGCTCGTACTCGGCATATTCGTCGGCGTAGGCAACGCCGAGGCGGTTGTCGATCTTGCGTACCGGCTTGATGGCCGTGGCGATGCCCGGGGACTTCTTGCTAGCAGGATCGCCGACGATGGCACCCCAGATGCGGGCCGATTCTGTCCATGTCGTGTCATGGGCTTTGGGTTGAACTCGGAACCCATCGTTTATGCAGCCCGCACAGGCTACCAGGCATGACAGGCCGATGATCGTTGGGTCAGTGCCCGTCAGGTCGGATTGCTCGATGACGTACTCCCTGAGCGCGCTGGGAAGCCATTCGGGCTTGAGGCGTGGCACCGGATGTTCAGTCCACAGATCCAGTGGGACACCCCAGTCATCGGCATCGGGACGTTCGTAAGCCTCTAGCGGTGGCTCCTCGATAACGGGCGGTTCAGGCGGCGGTGTGAACTCATGAATATGCTCATGCGCCCATTTGAGGATTTCTGCGGCTCCAGAACTAACAACTTGCCAGTATTCAGAGGCGGCGCATAAGCCTTCTGCAGAGCCGTTTGGACGCAGCACCTTGACCGATTGCCCGTGGGAATGGATTTTGCCGGCTAGATACTCGGCTTGCGATTCAGTCCTCTCACCTGCAGTAGGCCAGATGGTGACAGGGAAAGCCGCCAGCGATTGAATATCAAGACGCCCGCAAAGGTGCAGTTCGCATCCTGGATAAATCACATAGTTCTTTGGGAAAAAGCGCTGCGCTGCAATTTGATTGTCGTCGCTGTCAACAACGAGGATGCGCGTTCCCTCTGGGAGATCCGGAGGGAGGTTGATCATGATTGATGATGCTCCCGCCGCCGCTGCAAAGGCTTGATCCATACGCGCTCTATTTCAGGCGCAATGTCCTTATAGGCTGGATCATCTGGGAGGATGGCGCCGGCCTTGTGAAGTTCGTCAAGAAGCCAAGCGCGAAATTGTCGGCGGGGTTTTTTCTTCATGTCTCGCTGTCGTCAGGCTCGTTGTTATTGAGGTGCCCACCGACAACGAGAAAAACGGATTCGTCCTTCGGAGCTACCGGAGGACTAGGGCGAAATGGAATCTACCGCGCGATCAGGCTGGAATGCAAGTATTTCAATTACCCTCTTACATTCCTCCGCACTCCGCGCCGTACATACGATCTCCGGCAACGGTCCGCCGTACCAGTCCCATCCGTTATAGATGATCTCGCCGCCGTAGATCTCAATGCGGGAGATCGCCCAGCGGTAATCGGGCGTCGTGAGCCAGGAGCCGGAGCGGTGCCACTCAAGCATGCGGCCAAGAAATCCGACTGACGATCCGCGACACGGTGTTCTGCCCGATGCCGAACAGGGCGCCGATGTCTTTCTGTTTCATGCGCTCGACGAAGTACAGGCGCCGGACCTCGCGGGCTTTCTCCGGCGTCATGTGCTTGTAGAAGCGCGGACTGGTTCCGATGATTCTCATAGCGAGCACCGCGCGCACAGGCCGTCGATGGTCTTGCCGAGGCAGATCGGACAGCAGCCGTAAGGTGGCAGTTTCGGCGGCGGGTTGTAGGCGTTGGCGACGGCCTCGGGTGTGATGGTCATCACGACCGGCGACGGGTTGAACACGTCGACGTGTTTGGTGCTGCGGACATGATCCGCCAGCACGCGCAGGGCTTCGTGCGTGCGTGACTCGCCGTTGCAGGTCGTGGCCCAGGCTAGGGCTTCGAAGAGGGTCATGACACTACCTCCAAGAACTTGACTTTCTGGGCATCCAACGCGGCAGCCCACGCGGCAGCCCACGCGGCAGCACTCGCGGCAGCCCACGCGGCATCCAACGCGGCATCCCTCGCGGCAGCACTCGCGGCAGCCCACGCGGCAGCCCTCGCGGCAGCACTCGCGGCAGCCCACGCGGCAGCCCTCGCGGCAGCACTCGCGGCAGCCCACGCGGCAGCCCTCGCGGC
>WBZO01001258.1_pt1 | contig 41036 bp, 31 predicted proteins | sample 5204261 | NCBI WGS metagenome assembly WBZO01 (sample SAMN12412400, study PRJNA552823) | activated sludge metagenome | isolation source: activated sludge from anammox sidestream of wastewater treatment plant... | place: USA: North Carolina | collected 2017-09
CGATGCTGCGCTGTCCCTGGCGGAACTACGCCGTCAACTGAAGGTCGGCGATGGCGGCATGACCGAGAGCCAGCTGACAAGGACGCTGCGACAGCTTGTAGATCAGGGTAAGGCAACGCGACCCAAGCGGGGCTACTACTGCGCCATTGTTCCAGTCAAGAAGAAGCGCGCACCGCGACGCAAGCCCACACTGGTCCCGGCTCAACGGACACCTCACCGATCCGAGTCTCTTGCCCGTCCACTCCGGGCAGCTCCTGCCCGGCCCAAGCGGCCGAAGGCCCTCAACGAGCCCAAGTCGGCTGTGACGATCCCGGAGGTGCCGGAAGCCGTCAAGGCCGCTGAAGAGGCAGCGCCAACCTCGGAGGACCGCTCTGCGGTCGATCGCGGCTCGGACCCAACGGCTGAGCCGACGGCCTCCGCGGACCTTGAGGAGTCCGCAATTCCGTTGGCAGTGGACGCAGAACCTGTTCGCCTGACTGAAGAAGCCCAAACCGACGTCACCGATGACGCGTCATATGAACCAGCGACCGCTGCGGCCTCGGCCAATCAAGCGTCAATCCGTGAGGACTGGGCCCCCCAAGCGCGCCCGGTCGCGACGATTCCCGCCGAAACACAGGAGATCAGCCCGGCCGAACTCGCTGAGAGTGCTGAACGAGCGTGGCTTCGCCGCGCCGCCCTACCAGTTGTCTGGTTCGCGTTGACGGGCCTAGCGCTCATGTTCGGAGGGGCCATCATGGGCGGCTTGGTCGGAATAGGCCTGGGTGTGATTGCGGTCAATGTCTATCGGCGGGAGCGTTCGCGCCAATGGGCTCTGGAACGTGCTCGGTACCGAATTTCGAACCCGCAGGCGCTGGTCGACGATTCCGAGACGCTAAATTCCCTGAGAGTTCACTAGCTGGCTTCAGACTCCATTGGCGTACCTGGACCTCGCTACCTCTGAACCGGGCGGATAGGTTCTAAAGAGCATCTCTCGTCGTGGTGATTCCACACCAGCGACCCCGCCAAATGATTGAGGAGCGTTCGCAAGTGTCGACTATCTACAAAGCCCAGGAAGAATTGCCTCCAGGTCACGAGACCTTCACCGCAATGCTCATCCATCGATTTGAGGAGACTCCCGACCGCGAGGCATACAGATATCCCGATGAAGACGGTGGCTGGAACTCGCTGACATGGGCCCAGGTAGGCGAAGAGGCAGCGGTCCTGGCGGCTGGCCTGATCGCTCTTGGCAGCGAGAACGAGCAACGAGTGGCAATCGCTAGCGATACGTCGATGGATTGGATCCTCGCGGACCTAGCAATCTCACTCGCGGGCGGTGCTGTCACCACGGTCTACGCATCAACGGGCGCTGACGATGTCGCCTTCATCCTCAGTGACTCGAACAGCCACATCCTCTTTGCTGAGAACGAAACTCAGTTGCAGAAGGTCCTTGAGCAGCGGGAGAATCTGCCTGAACTGCATAAAGTCGTACTCTTCAACGGCTCCGGCGACGGAGACTTCTCCATCACTCTCGATGATCTTCGGGAGCTAGGTCGGCAGGCACTCGCCGATGATCCAGACCTGGTCAAGAATCGCGCGGCTTCCGTGCGACCTGATCACCTTGCCACGTTGATCTACACGTCAGGGACTACTGGAAAGCCGAAGGGCGTCGAGCTCGTCCAGTCAACCTGGGGGTACGCCGGGCAGGTACTGCGAGCTATGGACATCGTGGATGAGAACGATGTTCAGTATTTGTGGCTTCCGATGGCTCACGTTTTCGGAACAGTCCTGATCGTGCTTCAGGTTGAAGCCGGCATGATGACCGCCGTCGACGGCCGGGTACCCAAAATCATGGACAACTGCGCCGTCATCAAGCCGACATTCATGGGCGCTGTTCCGCGCGTTTTCGAGAAGATGCACTCTGCGATCAGCGCGATGGCCAAAGCAGGTGGACCAGAGCAGGAACAGGGCCTCGCCTGGGGTATTGCCGTCGGGCAGCGCTACCACCAGGCGCTCATCGATGGAGTCGAGCCTGACGAGACGCTCAAGACTGAGTTTGCGCAGGCCGATGAGCTTGTTCTGGCGCTCATTCGCTCACTCCTCGGTGGCAAAGTCCGGTTCTTCATCAGTGGTTCGGCACCCCTTGCCGCCGATATCTCCGACTTCTTTGCAGCAGCCGGAATGCCAGTACTGGAAGGCTACGGATTGACGGAGACGGCCGCAATCACAACCCTTTGTCGACCGGGCAGTCGGCGGAGTGGATTCGTTGGTGAACCGGACCCTGGTACCGAAGTTCGACTGGCGGAAGACGGGGAGATCCTGGTGCGCAGTCCAGCAGTCATGCGCGGCTATCGGAATCGGCCGGAGGCAAACGCGGAGGTAATGCTTGAGGACGGTTGGTTCGCAACTGGCGATATCGGTGAGTTCGATGAGTTCGACCGCCTGAAGATCACTGACCGAAAGAAGGACCTCTTCAAGACATCCGGCGGCAAGTACATCGCACCGTCGGCGATTGAGAGCCAGTTCAAGGCGTTGTGCGGCGTTGCTAGCAACATGGTCGTCCATGCCGACAATCGCAAGTTTGTCAGCGCCCTCGTCACTCTCGATCCTGAGAGCGCTGCGGCCTGGGCGAGTGCACATGGGAAGCCGACGGATCTCGCGTCGCTGTCGAAGGATGCAGATATGCAAGCGACCGTGCGGGAGGCAGTGGATCAGCTCAACGAGAACCTCAACCACTGGGAGAAGGTTCAGAAGTTCGTCATTCTGGATCGAGATCTGTCGATCGAGTCAGGTGAGTTGACGCCGAGCTTGAAGGTCAAGCGCAAGGTGGTGGAGGCGCACAACAAGGATTTGTTGGATTCGCTCTACACGTAGCCGTACGCAGCGATTTGTCGCAATGCGCAGATGGTCGCCCACCCAATTGGTAGGCGACCATCTGGCGTTACGGTGGCTGCATGTCCGATGACCAACTCTGCCTCGTAACAGGACCAACCGGCTACATCGGTGGGCGTCTCGTGCCTGCATTGTTGGCCGCGGGCAAGCGTGTGCGCGTCTTCGCGCGGCATCCCGAGCGCCTTCGCGACGCGGACTGGTTCGATCACGTTGAAGTTGTTGCCGGCAATGCACACGATCCGGTGGCGGTGGCCAATGCGATGCGGGGCGCGAATGTTGCGTACTTCCTCCTGCATTCGCTTCAAACGAAGAGCGGATTCTCAAAGTCGGAGCGATCAATGGCCTCGCTCTTCGGGGACACGGCGAGGAAGGCCGGAGTTGAACGAATCGTCTACCTCGGTGGCCTAGTGCCCCCCGGCGATCTCGCTGACCTTTCCGAGCACCTGCGTTCTCGAGCTGAAGTTGGCGAGATTCTGCGCAATAGCGGTGTCCCGACCGCGGAGTTACGTGCAGCAGTGATCTTGGGGTCTGGGTCGGCAAGCTTCGAGATGCTGCGATACCTGACTGAGCGGCTTCCGGCAATGGTCACCCCGAAGTGGGTACACAACCGCATCCAACCGATCGCGATCCGTGATGTCCTGCGCTATCTCGTTGGATGCGCCGACCTGCCGCAGGAGGTCAATCGCAAATTCGATATTGGCGGTCCGGACGTCCTCACCTATTCGCAGATGATGCAGCGCTATGCGGCGATCGCCGGCCTGCGCAAACGAGTAATCGTTCCGGTCCCAGTACTGACGCCCAACCTTTCGAGTCATTGGGTCGGCGTGATCACCCCAGTCCCAGCCAATATCGCGCGGCCTCTGGTCGAGAGCCTGCGACATGAAGTCATCTGTTCAGAACAGGACATCAAGCAATACCTACCTGATCCGCCCGAAGGCCTACTCACCCTCGACGCTGCGATCGAGCTTGCGCTCACGCGCGTGCGCGATGCGCAGGTAATCACCAGGTGGTCCTCAGTTTCGGTTCCCGGAGCACCTGCAGAACCACTGCCCACAGATCCCGACTGGTCAGGCGGCAGCCTTTACACCGACACTAGGGAGCGCGAGGTCCCCACGTCACCGGCAACGGTTTGGTCGATCGTTGAGGGTATTGGAGGACGAAACGGCTGGTACTCCTTCCCGTTGGCCTGGGAGATCAGAGGCTGGATGGATCGTGCCGTGGGTGGTGTCGGCCTGCGGCGAGGCAGACGGGATCCGAGCCATCTGATGGTTGGGGAGGCAGTCGACTTCTGGCGGGTCGAGGAACTTGTGCCGGAACATCTACTGCGGTTGCGCGCGGAAATGAAATTGCCGGGCCTCGCGTGGTTGGAATTCACGGTCGAGCGCGATTCGAACGGCAAAGTGATTCTCGGCCAACGAGCAACCTTCTATCCGCGCGGGCTGGCGGGCCACCTGTATTGGTATTCAGTGCTGCCATTCCACGGTGTGGTCTTCGGGTCGATGATTCGCAACATCGCCGCCGCTGCGGTCAAGAAGCAGGTTGAAGACGACCGCGAACAAGTTGCCGCCGCTACATCGGCCGCGTTATCTCCAGCAAACTGAACATCGCACCTTGTGGATCCTGAATGACAGCGATCAGTCCAGGTCCGGCTGGAAATGGTTCAACTATCACCGTTCCACCGAGTTCAACGACCTTGGCGACACTGTCGGCTATCGAGGCGACGTTGAAGTAGACCATCCAGTGCGACGGTACGTCGGCGGGCCACTTGTCATCCATCACCATCATGCCGCCGATGGAAGCTCCTTCTAGCAGCCACTGGGTGTAGGGCGTTCCGGTGACTGCCTCGTCTTCCTGCGCCACCCAACCGAATAGCTCGCCGTAGAAGGCCTTGGCCTTGTCTGGCTCGCGGGTGGTCAGCTCATTCCACGTCAGCGTTCCGGGTTGATTCACGAGGTGGGATCCGATGTGCTTGTTAGGTTGCCAGACGGAGAACGGCGCACCCACAGTGTCGAGGCAGACTGCCATCCGGCCCGAATCAAAGACATCGAACGGCGGAACGACGACCAGCCCACCGGCAGCTGTCACCTTCTCCGCCGCGGCGTTCGTATCCTCGACGGTGATGTAGGTCGTCCAGTAGGGAGGTCCTGGCTGTTGTGCCGGGCCAAGGCCAGCCACCGGTCTACCGCCGATTTCGGCCATGCAGTAGCCGCCGGCATCGGGGCCCTGGTCCACTATCTCCCAACCAAAGAGCGCGGAGTAGAAGGCTGAGGCGCCAGGAACGTCTGGGGTGCCGATGTCTATCCACGACGGAGTACCGGGTGCGTACGAGGTCTTTTCCACGATTGACTCCTCAGGACCAGTATTCAAGATCCATTGAGCCTAACGAATTCCTAACCCGGGGAGAACCCTTCGTCACACGGCTGGCAGCGTCTTGTCGGATGTTTCGTCGTGGGTCTGATCTGCATCGTCGCTTTCCACACCCGACGCGAAGATCTGAATGATGAAGAGCGCCACCAGCAGGCCAACGGTAGTCCAGATGATGAGGTCCGGAGTCTTGTATTGCTGGATGAGAACGAAGAGCACGGCGATCACGACTGCGATCAGGCGGATCGCGGTGGCCTGGGCGGCCACGAACTCACGAACCGAGGTCATCGTCGCGCCAACATTGGCGAGGCCACGCTGGCAAAGACCCGCGCCCTTCTTACTGAGGCTGCGCAATCCGACGGCAAGTCTGCTCGGTCCGGTCAGAATGCCACCGAGGATGAGCACGATGCCGACCACGATTCCCGATCTGATCCCGGACTGTAGGTAGAGCGCAAAGGCGTCGTAGACCGCCGTCGCAGCGTCCCGATTGACAGTCGAGGGCAATTCATTGAGGTAGATTCCTCTACCGACATTGAGGGCAATCGCCATGATCGACATGCTGATGAAGATGCCTACACCCAGACCTATGAAGGCGCGCCTACGACCCTTCGCCGCCAGAACTCCAGCCAGTGCGATGACGAAGGTAATGATCGGGAGCCAGAACCCGATCGCATCAAGCGCTGAGTACGCCGTCTGCAATTTCCCGATTTGATCCGATTGGAACAACACAATCTGGGTGTCCACCGCGGGAATCTTGTCTGCAACTGTGAAGCCCTGGGCGACCAACTTCTGCTTGACCTGAGTGACGACATCACCGAGGTTAAGTACAACCTGGTTGTTGGCAACCGTGACGGCGCCGGTGTCCTGGCCCGACAGCGCGTTGACGATCTGGGTGTGTGCTGCGTAGTTGGCTTGCGTCCACGCGGTCTGGAACGCTTGCGATGTCACGATCTTATTGATCGTGCTTTCGGTGAAGCTCTCGATCCCGCTGGTCACCGGGCCGGTCAATGCTTGAAGCGCAGCTTGCTGGCGGGGGGTGAGACTGCGGTTTGCCGAGATTGTGTCGACGAGGTCAGTGGTGAGTGCCTTGACATCGATGTATTTGAAGATCTCATCAGTGATCCGGGCGGTGACCGCTTCCTGCACGGCGGGGTTTGATGCCAGGGGAGCGACGGTCGCGACATAGCGTTCAGTGTCGGTCACCTCGCTACGTGCCCAGACGGAGAACACAGACAGTGGAGCAAGGGCACAGGCAACGACGATCAAGATGACCGACAAGGCAGTGCGCCACCAGGTGGACGGCTCCTTGGTTGCGGCCTTCTTCGTCGCGACCTCTTGCTGAGCTACTTGTTCGCGGAGAAACTTGACCTCTGCCTGGAGGGCCGCAAGATCCTCAGTTGAAGGATCGCTGGATGAACTCGGCTGTAGATCTGAATTCGACATTCTCACTGCCTCTTATTCGCTGCTGGTTGCTGAATCCTACGCAGAACGGGCGTCGTTGGCCCGGTGGCCAGTTCTAGGTGTTTGAGCTTCGCTTCAGGTTGCGGCTTGAGGCGTATGACGAGATGTCAAGGAAGAACCCAAACAGTACGACCAGGTAGCCAAAACCGCCGACACCGATGATGGGCGCGTAACAGAGCGTCCACGCGAGGGTTGTCCATGGCAGAAAGAGGAATCCGAAGATGCCAAGCCATCCAGAGGTGAACGCAATTGTCATTCGCTCTGTAAACAGAAACAGCAGCGCGATGGCCAGACGTGGGGAGATGAGCGCGAAGAGCGCGATTAAGCAAGGCACGGGCCTACCTTAGACCGTTGGGTTCTGGCGCCGGTGCAAGGCGCGCGGAATTGGTGTGGTTGCGACTCGGGACCATACGAACTGCTGAACAAGCAAAGTTGCCCAGCCAGCTAACGCCATCCCGAACAGGTTGATGACGAGCTGGGCCAGGCTGCCAAAAATTGCCGTCGAGTCCCAGAAGGCGAGCCCGATAGCGATGTTGCCGGCGGCCGGGATCGTGGTCACGGAAATGAAGACCCCTACCAGGCCTCCTGCCCGCTGCGAGGTGATCGCCAGTACCCCGGCGACTCCGGCGATGAGCGCAACGACGAACGACCATTTGTCAGGTGTGTAGATGAATGCCGTGCCCGGATGCGGAGTCGACAAGACTTCGGGGGTTACCCAGCCGAGCACGCGCCCGACCAGGACAACGAGCGTCGTCGAGACGATGGCAATGGAATACCCAATAAGGATTGTGCGCAGTGCCTGGCCGAGTAACGAAGGACGTTTGCGCACGAGGGCAAGGCCAAGCGCGGCCACGGCTGCGAACTCCGGGCCCAGTACCATTGCCGCGATCACGAGGATCTGCGAATCCAGAATGATGGCAACCGATGCGAGCAGCGTCGCCAGGATCATGAATGACACGAAGGACCAGGTCAGGCGAGACTCTTCGTACGAGTTTTGAATCACCTGCGCCCAGACCACGGCATCGGAGCCCTCACCGGGTGCCAGTTCCTCGGCGTCAAAGGCCGCTTGGGAGATCCAGTTGTCGACATCGGTGAGGTGAATCGATCCCGTTTTGTGGATGCCAGTGGTCAGCAGCCCATCAATCACCCCGTTTGCGGCTTCCCGTGCCACATCAGCAGTGATGATGTCGCCGGCTGGTTTGATCGACGCGCCCTTCACCACAGCGAGGGCGCTGACCGCCGGATTCGTCGCGAGAATCTCGGTGATGGGCTCCGTCGCTGCCGCCGGGGCGTAGATCCTAAGTTGCAGCACTAGGCGGTGATTCTGGCCTATTTCATCCGACTATCAGGGTAATGACGGCCGTCTCTGAGGCAGGCGATTGCATCAAGTCGGCGACACATTGGGAACGTGGAAGTACTCGCGGATAGGGTTGAGTTCATGACTGACATCGTCTACCCGCCCGTCATTGGAAGTGCGCGCGTAGCGTTCAAGCTATTGGGTTTGAAGTTCAGCATTGTTGGCGCGGAGAACATCCCGACGACCGGCGGTGCGGTCATTGCGAGCAATCACGTTTCCTACCTGGACTTCATCTTCGTCGGCTTGGGGGCCGACGAGTCGAAGCGCCTCGTTCGATTCATGGCGAAGGACTCGGTTTTCACGAACATACTGTCCGGTCCGCTCATGAAGGGCATGCATCACATTCCTGTGGATCGTTCGGCCGGAGCAGATGCATACGACGACGCGCTCAAAGCCCTGCGTGATGGGGAAGTGATTGGAGTGTTCCCGGAAGCCACAATCAGTCGCGCATTTCTGGTCAAAGACCTGAAGAGTGGGGCTGCTCGGCTGGCCGCTCACGCCGAGGTCCCTCTCATTCCGATGGTCGTCTGGGGCGGTCAACGCATGATGAGCAAAGGCACGCCCCGCTCTGTGCAGTGGGGAAACCACATCTACATCACTGTCGGCGAACCTATGCACCCGTCCCCAGGTGACGATCCAGAAAGCGTGACGGCCGAGTTGAAGCGGCGCTTGGAAGATCTCCTGGAGGACACGATTGAGCGCTACCCGGTCGAGCCCCGTGACGATGACGATCGGTGGTGGTTGCCGTCAACGCACGGTGGGACTGCACCCACCCTGGCGCGGGCCAAGAGAGAGGACCGGGCTGCGGCGAAGAAGCGAAAAGATGCGCGCACTGAAAAGTGATGCTCGCCACCGGTAGGTCATGGCGGTGTCCAGTTGTGCAACACTTGGTATCTCCAGCCTTGAGCGTGAGCAGTTCTCTTTACTGAGTCTCAGTTTCGAAGATCGCAACGAATCCACAAAAGTGCGCCAGTAGATGCGCGCCTACAAGATGGGTCGTTGGCAGTTGCTAGCAGTGACGCACAGAGTTGGTGTGGGTATCGAACCCGATAGCCCACCGCTGCCGGTCACTACTACCTGTCGCGAATTCATTCCCATCATTGGAGCAAGTCATGGCGGAAACCCGCCTCGATAGACCACGGCATCGCCAAAGCGATCGCCAACCCACATTCTCAGATTTCGCGCTACCGGGACCCGTTGTGGACCTGCTGGCGGCCGACGGTGTTACCACGCCGTTCCCTATTCAAGCGAAAACGCTTCCGGATGCTCTCGCAGGACGAGACATCCTCGGACGCGGACGGACCGGATCGGGCAAGACTCTCGGATTCGTGCTGCCACTCGTCACTCGGCTGAGTGCTTCGCGCGTCAAGGTCAGGGCCAAGTCACCTCGCTCGATCATCCTCGCGCCGACCCGCGAACTGGCAAACCAAATCCATGCTGCGCTTGAGCCAATCGCGGCGGAAGTCGGCCTGCGGTCAACGACCGTCTATGGCGGAGTCAGCGCTGGCCCACAGATCAGCGCCCTTCGACGTGGCGTCGATATCGTTGTCGCCTGTCCGGGCCGTCTACTCGATCACCATCGCAGTGGGCACCTAAGCTTCGACAACGTTGAGATCACCGTCATCGATGAGGCCGACCACATGGCGGATCTCGGTTTCCTGCCAGATGTGCGCAAGATTCTTGACGCCATCCCGCGGGGGACCCAGACAATGTTGTTCTCGGCAACATTGGACCGCGACGTCAACGTCATTGTCCGCAAGTATCTGAACGAGCCGCTGACGTTTGACGTCGACCCAGAAAACGGTGATCCACACGCTGACATCGAGCACCACGTTTTGCGTGTGAACTCCGGTGATCGAGTGGCGGTCATTGCCGAACTCGCCAAACCGGGCGGGCGCACCGTTGTCTTCACCCGGACCCGACACGGAGCAACCAAGCTGGCCAACCAGCTCACAAAAGCGGGAATCCCTGCCGTCGACCTGCACGGGATGTTGAGTCAGGCTGCGCGCACGAGGAATCTGGACAACTTCAGTAATGGACGGTCAACAACCCTTGTTGCGACGGATGTCGCCGCACGCGGTATTCACGTTGATGATGTCGGGCTGGTCATTCACGCAGACCCACCGGCCGAACACAAGGCATACCTGCACCGTTCAGGCCGCACCGCGCGGGCCGGAGCCAAGGGCCGGGTCGTCACTTTGGCAACTGGTGCTCAGGTCAAATCTGTGCGTCAGCTAACCGGCAAGGCCAAGATCAAGGCCACCGAGACTCAGGTGGCGCCAGGTCATGAGCTACTCGGGACGCTGGCCGCAGCGCCAATCGATCGGCCTGTTCGGCCTGGTGTGAGCCAGTCGGAGAAGCCGGTGAATCGCGCACGAGACGGCTGGGCTCGACCGAAATCGGACAAGAACTACCGGAAGCCTGGGGCGAATCGTCGGCGACGCAACCCGAGCTCGACCCGCCGACCGGCGGCCAAGGCGAGCTAACGGGATTCGAGTTCGTCTTTCAGCGCTTTCAGGGTTCGCGCCATTCCCTCCTTGTTGTGAGTGGCGCGATCCCAGACTCCAGTCGCCGCAAATCCGCTGGTCTTCATCAGAAATCCAAGTGGTCCAACCCGCAAGTCGGTCCAGGTTTCGGTGAGTTCGCAGCCGGAGTCAGTCGGCTTAATTCGGTAGCTCCAGCGGGCAACCGGCAGACCCAGACCCGTCACATCGATCGCGAATAGCTGTGACGGTTTTGCTGCTGTGACCGTGCTAGTCGTTCGCCAAATCTGAATACCCTTGCGGTTGTACCCCGCGAACCTCTCGCCCGCCTTCAGAGAGCCGTCGTGGGGTGCACTCACTCGCTCGAGTTCCGGGCTCCATCTGGGCATTTGGGAAACGTTGCTGATCGCGTCGTACACCGCGGCCGGTGACGCGGCAATCTCGATGATTTCGCTTACTGGGTCGCTGGCACTCATGGCGTCAGTCTGACACGCCGGGCTTCGGATCTGCGAAATCCGTGGGTTGGCGCGGGAAGATCCTCAGGTGAGCAGTCTGATTCCGTGGCGGGAACGCGAACGAGAGATCATCCTGAATCGCGCGCGCCGTCGACTTGTTGAGTCGCGCACGTTCGGAGCCTTCTATTGGTGGCAGCGGGAACACAGGTCACCTCGACGTGCGCGACTGGCGAAGAGGGCCTTGTCCAGGCGCTACGTTCGCGAATCCTTCTGGCGCTATCAGGATGTTCGGGCCAACCCTCGAAGTAAACCGCCGCGTCCTTAGGCACAGGGTGTCTAAGTGGTGCAGCACGCTGGCTGCGCGGGGTTGGCGGGCCTGGCAGCAACACCCGGTCTCACCCTGACTGAAATCGCACATCCACCGAACTAGTGGCGCGGCATTCGCGCGCGTGGAGTCGTATCGTGCCTGCTATGTGGGAGTGGTACGAGGACATCGTGATCGACAGCGGCCGCCAACCGCTGTTCCTCGCCCTCATCGCCTTCATCGCGACCTTCATGATTACCCGCCTGATTACCCGCCTGATCAGGAGTGGCCGCGGACCGTTCGGCAACATGAGTGCCGGTGGCGTTCATGTTCACCATGTCGTTCCCGGCGTGGTGGCCGTCCTGGCGGGCGGCCTCATGGGATTTTCCGCCAATCGTCACGGCATCTGGTTCGAGGTTGGCGCCGTACTGTTTGGAATCGGTGCCGCACTGGTGCTGGATGAGTTTGCCCTGATCTTGCATCTGGATGATGTGTACTGGAAGGAGGAGGGCAGACTCTCCGCCGACGCAGTGCTCATCGCCGTTGCCTTTATGGGCGCATCGTTGGTAATCGCGTCGCCTTCGGATCCGCCTGGACCACCTGAGACCGATCCGATCGTCGGGGCGCTAATCCCGATTCTGTTTGTCTTGCTTTGGGTCATTCCAATCGGAGTCACCATGGTCAAAGGCAAACTGCTACTGGGAGCGATGTCAATGATCGTGCCGGCAATCGCGTGGGTTGCCGCGATTCGACTGGCCCGACCCAACTCCCCTTGGGCGCACATGCGGTACGAGCAGCGCCCTCACTTGATGCTCCGCTCGCAGGAGCGCTACGAGCGGCTGGATGCGAAGTGGGTTCCCATGAAGCGCTGGTTCGAAGGACGTATCTTCGGGTTCTCGGACGAAGCTCCGGAGAGCCCGGTTGAGGACCCTCATCGCGCGTCAGCGCCAGATCAGTTGGCAGATCCCGATCGCCACCGCGTTCCGGAACCAGTGGCTCGGCAGGATGAAGACGAAACCGAGAAGCAGCGCTAAAGAAGTTCCGACTCGTCGGTCGGCCAGTGGGCCATCGTGTCCAAGTACAACTGACGAACCTTGTCAGCCTGGCGTCCGATGTTCTTGGCGGTCCATCCCTTTGAACTGATCGGCTTCAGAACCGCAACGTCGACGGTTCCGTTTGAGATGACCAGCGAGTGTGGTCGCATCAGGTCGCCGGCGTTGCGCATGACGATCGGGACCACCGGAACCCCCGCCTGCATCGCCATGTGGAACGCACCCTTCTTGAAGGGCAGTAGGCGGGGAGTGGGGGAGCGCGTCCCCTCCGGTGCGATGGCGATCGATCGGCCGTCCTTCAGCGCCTCGACTACAGGCTTCAGTGCTTCGCGTGCCTTCTCGCTGTTCTTGCGGTCGACGTAGGCGACGCTGGCGAGGTATCCGATTGGTGCGAACACCGGGTCGTGCTCAAGCTCCTTCTTGGCGACTGCTGTGAAGTCCCGACGGAGCAGCGCACCGAGCAGCAACATGTCGAGCTGGCTCTGGTGGTTGAACAGAAACACCGCGGGTCGATGTGACCAGAGGTTCTCTTCGCCGACGACGTTGAGTTTGACGCCCGCAGTGGCCAAAGCAAGATCGGAGCCGACTGAAGCGGCAACCGCCATGCCGACGCGGCGGTCCGAATTGATCAGGCCGGTGGTAGCGCCCGCGATGACTCCGAATCCGAGGGCTCCCACCGCAGTCACGCTGCGGGCCAGGGTGATGGGGTTGTGCCGATGGGGCATTTTGAAGTTCGCGATTGGCCACTTCTTGCGCTTGGCGATCGCGATCAGGTCGTCGTCGGGATTCAGCGGCCGAGGGTGTCCGGCCGCCTCCAGGAATGGTTTGTCTTCTGCCCCGTTGCTGTAGCAGAAGCTCTGCGTGAGATCGATGCCGTTGTCTGCTGCGAACTCTTCGACGGCCTTCGCCTTCTCCGGGCCCCAGCGAACCGGTGAAGCCAACTTCCCGGTGTATTCGCCGTCCTCGGTCTCCAGTTCAGTGCAGATGATGTTTGCAATGCCTAGGTCCTTAGCGGCGGATTCCACCTGCGGCAGGGTTGCCGACGAGGCCAGCACGATCGTGTGACCTGCAGAGCGGTGGGCTTCTACGAGGACTCGAGCGTCTGGATAGACCATCTTCGCGATCTTCGCATTGAAGATTCGACGCCCGAAGTCCTCCAGGTTTTCAAGCGTCTTGCCCTGCTGTGACTTCACCGCGATGTCCATGAGGTCGGTGACGTCTTTGCCGTGACGTTCGATATTCGCCGATTCGACGAGAGTTGCGATGACCTCTCTGGCGTCGATGTCCCGGCTCTTGATCCGCTCTTTGAAGAAGGCAAGTGCAGAGTAGCCCTTTATCAGTGTGCCGTCGAAGTCAAAGAAGGCACCGACTTCTGGCCCCTGCGGACCGCTCTCAACCTCGGCGATCAACCAGTTGATGTCGGCCATCAGACTTCCTCTTTCTTGCGTGCAAGCTCGCGGATCACGTTGATGCGGTGAATCGCCGCGTGGAACTCCTCGGCAAAGTCCGTCCGCTTCTTGGCGAGCTCAAAATCACCCGGCTCCACCAACCCTCGATTGCTCGCGAGCTGCCATGCCCCGCTGAATAGGTCGCGCGAAATGGATTCGGCGCTGTAGAGATCCTTCTGATACCAGCGCTGCTGCGCCGCGCCGATGCATTCGAGAATGAACTCTTCGCGATCGATCTGCTCAGCTGGGTCGCGCAGGGCTAGGCGGTCCGCGGCGACGCCGTACGCCTCAAGGAAGGGGCCAATCGTACGGTGTGCGACAAGCAAATGACCCTTTGCCAGAGTCGGCAGAATCTGGTCGGCATCGAAGGTTTCGTCCTCCCATCCCGGGTAGGCAATCTCGACTTCGGCTGCCACGTCGGCAGCGAAGTGACCAGTGCGGGGAAAGAAGAACTCGTATTTGAGGACGTCTCGAAGCCGGACTGCTTCTTCCCAGGTGGCGTCGCTGACGTCGTCGGCGTTCTCTTCAGCAACCCTTACAAGTGCCACTTCAACGATCGCTCGGTTCACGAGATGGTGGATGAGGGTGTTTCGGTAGAAGGCCGCTTCGTGCGCTCGGTTCTCGGCGATCCAGTAGATGTCATCAGGGCCGTCTGTGTAGCGGCGGATGACGCCTTCCCTCTCGAGGGTGCGCAAGGCATCGTAGAGGCCGCCGTAGTCCTCCAGGTTGATCTCCTCACTGAGATCGAGGCCCCGACGGTTGATGTATTCCAGTAGTGGCTTCAGAACGCGACGGCCCTCATCGACCGTCATGGCCTTGTCGTCGTTGTCCAGTAGGGAGAAGGTGACGAGCGCGGACGGCATGATCGGTGTGACCCGGTTGATGCGATGCAGCACCTCGAACGCGACCTTTGGGACCGCGAGACGGGCGTCCTTCGAATCCGATGTAGCCCGTGTTTCCGCGAGCGCTTCACCAAGTGACAGGGGTTCTCCGAAACGCAGGTGTGCTCGGCCACGACGCACCGTCTGTGCCCGGGCGAACTTCAACAGCCAGCTGACGCTTTCCGGGGCCTTCTTGCCGCCCATCTCCTCGGCCGATATCGCGCCGACCTCGTACTGCTGATCGTAGCCAACAAAGACCGGGATGATCAACACGTCCTCTTCGGCGTATTCGTCGTAAGCGTCGACGAGGTAGCTGAGGATTCCCATCCGTGGCGGACGCAGCTTTCCGGTTCGTGTGCGACCCCCTTCGATGTACCACTCGAGGTTCTGACGATGCTTAACCAGGTATGCCATGTACGCCTTGAGGCAGGCCTTGTATATCTCGTCGTCCTTGAACTCGCGCCGGATGAAGACAACTCCATTGCGTCGCGCGATCGTGCCCATGGGGAAGAACGACAGATTCACCCCGCCGAGGACGTGATTGGGGGCGAAGTTGTGTTCCTGCAGCGCGGAACGCAGGATGAGCGGGTCGAGGTACGACCGATGGTTGGGAAGAAACACCAGCGTGCTCTGCTTGTTCAGTTCGGCGATCGTCTTGATTTGAGTGCCTCGCACGTCCAACTTGTATGCCCGGCCGAGCCACCGGCACATGCGGTCCCAACTGCTCACCGCCCAAGACTCCTGCTCAGCCGCGATCTCCTTCAGGTTCTCTTTGCAGATTTCCTTCACAGCATCAGGACCCTTGCCGGTTTCGGCCGACAACTGCTCCAACGACGCTTGAAACTGCTCTGATTCCAGGATCTCATCAGCGAAGTCATGCAGGTGAATTCCGTGCCGGTCGACTCGTGGGGCCACGGTGCCACCTTTCTGAAGACTGCAATCCCGGTTTGGAGCGCCACGCCAGTCGGACGTTGTGGGCGGCGTAGAACGATGCCTAGGCAACCCTAGCCAGACACCTCTGTTCGTTGCGCTAGATGATTCACCCCTGTGATCGTCATGGTCAGTGGCATCCACACTCGCCTGCAACGAGCGATACCACAGTCCTGCGCGGTAGCTTTCCTGAGCCGAGATCAATGGCGAACCGGAGCCAACGCACTTTCGGCGCAAAGAGAACCTGTGTGAGGAGTTCTGATGAGCGAAGCGGTCGTTGGCAAACCTGTGAAGGTCAAGGTGCCCACGTGGAAGATCAGCGGCAAACAATGGGGAATCGCTATCGCGGTCTTCATAGGTATCGGTTTGGCCTTCTACACGTATGAGGCGCTGAACTTCGCGCCTGGACCATCGCGGTGGCCGGCCTTCTATGCGTGGGATCCGCACACTGGACAGCTGCTCCAGCCGCTAACTGGGTCCGAGCCGTACCAGACGTTCGTCTTGAAGAGTTGGCTTGACGAGAAGATTCCATTCGTCCCGTGGCTTGCGGTGCCATACATCAGCTTCCTGGTCCTCGCCCCGATCTTCGTGCCGCTTATGAATCTTGGGGTGAGCGCGTATCGCCGATTCCTCACAGTCGGTGCCGCACTCATTGTCTCCCAGCTGTTCCTTGACGTTGGCTACTGGCTCTTTCAGACCAATGTTCCGCGAGACGAGACGGTGCCCGATGGGATCGCGGGCTCGCTGGTCAACCTCGTGTGGGGCAAGGACCTGCCCTTCAACGGCTACCCGTCGGGTCACTGCACATGGACGACAATCGCCATCATTGCCCTCTTCCGGTTGCGCAAGGTGATTCCCAAGACATCGTGGATATTGATTGCCTGGCTTGCACTGGTCTACCCAGCGACACTGATGTTGCGGCAGCACTTCGCAATGGACGTCTACGCCGGAATCTTTGTCGGCTTCGCAACCTATTGGGGCGCCATGTTCCTGATCGAACGACCCAGGCTTGTGCCCCGGACGCCAGACACCGTCGACGAACTGATATCGGCCCGCTCGTAGCGGAGCGCTGGCTAGCGCTCTTCGTTGGTGCGGGGTTCGGGTGCTTCTTCGTGCTCGTAGACCACCTCAGGTGGCCCGACAATGTAGGGGTCTGGCATGCCGACGATGCGTTCATCCTTGTCCGGATAGTCGAGGTTGTACAGCACCCACCGCATGGCTTCCACGCGGCCGCGCTTCTTGTCATTGCTACGCACCACGGTCCAGGGGGCGTAGACCGTGTCGGTGTACTCGATCATCGCGCTCTTTGCTTCCGTGTACTGATCCCAGAGGTCAAGGGAAGCAAGATCCATCGGGCTCAGTTTCCACTGGCGCACTGGATCGATGCGTCGGATCGTGAAGCGGGTGACCTGTTCCTTGCGTCCAACTGAGAACCAGAATTTGAAGAGCATCGTGTCGCTCTTGGTCAGCATCCGTTCAAATTCGGGTGCTTGCTTCATGAATTCCGCGTAGTCGTCGTCAGAGCAGAAGCCCATGACACGCTCTACACCTGCCCGGTTATACCAAGACCGATCGAAGAGCACGATCTCCCCGGCGCTCGGTAAGTGCTTGATGTAGCGCTGGAAGTACCACTGCGTGCTCTCTTCGAGAGTCGGCTTGTTGAGAGCGACGACGCGAGCACCACGAGGGTTGAGATGTTCCATAAACCGCTTGATGGTTCCCCCCTTGCCCGCCGCGTCGCGGCCTTCGAAGACCATGACAATCTTCTTGCCGGTCTCCTTGACCCAACTCTGGACTTTGAGGAGTTCAATCTGCAGAAGCCTCTTGGTCACCTCGTATTCGTGGCGGGACATCCGCTCCTGGTACGGATAGTCCTCCTTCCAAGTGTCAACCGGTGCGCCATCTGGTCCCAGCAGAACAGGGTCGTCCATTTCATCGAGGGTTCCCTCGACGGCCATTCCCTTGAGTTTGAGTTCATCGTCCGAAAGGTCCTGAAGGCTGGAGATGATGTCAGACAGGTCCATGACCGCTTCGATATCGATGTCCGGCCCAATCCCGCGGGCAAGATCGTCTGCCGTCATTTGGTCCACCTTCTGTTTCAGAGCGCCGGGCATGGAGATCGGTGCAGGAACATCTTTGCGCGAACGGCTGGCCAATGCGCGGCGTTCATCATGAATTTCCCCAGACAGCGGATCACGTGCTCACCGCGGCTGACATGTTGGGCACCACCACGTGTGACGCTGCTGAGGTGGCGCGCCCTGTTGGGCGACCTCGATTTGGGTTCCACAGATTCGGCAGGGCCGGTTATGGCGTTGATAGACCCACAGTGGCGCTCGCCTGTCGCCGGTTGTTACCCGCCGGGTGGATTCGCGGTTGGCGACCAGCAGGTCGCGGGCGCTTGAAACGATGCTGGCCAGGTTCGGGACCTCTGAAACCGGTGTCCATGGGTTGACTCGCGCTAGGAAGCACAACTCGCTCTTGTAGACATTTCCGACTCCAGCGAGGTTGCGCTGGTCGAGCAGGGCCACTGCGATCTCGGCCACGGCTACTCGTTCGATGTTCTGAACTGCCGCCGAGTAATTCCAGTCCGGGCCCAACAGATCAGGACCCAGGTGTTTCAACAGGGCAGTGGCTTCGGCTGGGCCCAAGACATCAACGTGGGGGAGTCGATATCCAACAGCAGTCGTCTCTCGGGTGCCAAGCACCACCCGCACCTGATGGGCAGGACCGCCCGTCCATCGGACGGTTCGCTCATATGTCTTCCAGGCGCCGTCCATCCCGAGGGTGCTGTGAATGACCACCGACACCGGTGATTCCAGGTCGACGGCGAGCTCGATCAACACATGCTTGCCGCGGGACCGGACATCGGACACAGACATGCCCGCCAAGTCGACCGTGGCGAAGCGTGGCACTCGAAAGTCCGAGTTGATGAGCTCGTTGTGACGCAACGCCTCATTGAGTTGGCGCGCCGCGCGCCACACCGTGTCGCCTTCCGGCATGGCCCAAGACTAGTGAAGCTTGCGAACGCTATTGCCAGAGGTTGTCGAGGCGTGTGTGAATGGCTGCAGCCGCATCTATCCTCGGCAAATCGATCGCGCCAAAGTCGGCTGGTCGTAGATGTGTGGTCTCCTCGAGGGTGGCTGCGACCGCACCAGCGAGAAACCGCGATGGTTGAGCCCATATGTGGCGATCATCCTGCGCATGACGGTTGACATGGAACCGCAGCGGCACGTAGATGTCCAAGCTCCGCCGTGCACGAGTAAGGGCGACGTAGAACAACCGACGTTCCTCTTCCAAACCATCACCATCGGTGAGCGCCATGTCCGACGGGAAATTCCCGTCCGCAGCATGGATGACATGAACGGCATCCCACTCAAGTCCCTTGGCGCTGTGAACTGTCGATATCACGACGTAGTCCTCGTCTATGACGGGTTGATCGGCGAGATCTCCGGTTGAGTGCGGTGGTTCCAGAACGTGCTCCGCGGCAACTTCGCACAGGCGCTCAGCGGTGTTGGTTGCCTGAGCGAGGGCTTCGAGGTCGGTCAATCGGACGTCCGTGTTGTCGTAGTTGGCCTCGATGAGCGGAGCCACCGCTGCTCTCAGTCGTTCGGCATGGATGACCAGCGGTTCGTGCTGCGCCGCAGTGAGTGCATCGATCACCGGCGCAGCGGATTGCCGGGCGGCTCTGCCGAGGTCCGCCGCGACTTGAGGCCAGCGCCGTTGAACCTCAACCAAAGTCACGCCGTTCGGTCCGTCGCTGCTGTGAAGCCCGAGAGTCAGGATCGCCTTGTGTGCTTTGGCAGGACCAACACCTTCGAGCAACTGCAACACGCGGAACCAGGACAGTTCGTCGCGCGGATTGTCGACGATCCGGAATACCGCCAGCAGATCCTTGACATGCGCCGCCTCTAGATATTTTAGGCCGCCATACTTGACGAACGGGATGCCGCGACGAGTCAACTCGATCTCCAGCCGTCCACTGTGATGCGCGGCGCGCACAAGAATTGCCTGCTCTCGCAGCGACATACCCTCCTCACGCAACTGCAAGACCCGGTCACAGACAGAATCTGATTGGCCGTCCTCGTCCGCGCAGCGGATGAGGTGCGGCCGGTCATTCCCGGTGGTTTGCGGACACGCAGTAAGGGTTGTCATGAAGCCACGCGGCGCCTCGCTGCCGAGCGCGTTGGCAACGTCGATGATGGGTTGCGTTGAGCGGTAGTTCGTCGTGAGAGCCAAGGTCTGAGCACCTGGAAAGACATCAGGAAACTCAAGGATGTGGTCGGGGCTCGACGCTCGAAACGAGTAGATCGATTGGGCGTCATCGCCGACGACGGTCAAGGTCTGCTCGCCACCGACGAGGTGCTGGAGCACATCGACCTGCAGCGCATTGACGTCCTGATACTCATCAACAAGTACGTGGTCGTATCCGTTAGCGATCTGCGGACCGATTGTTGGATGGGCAAGTGCCTCGCGCCAGTAGAGCAGCAGGTCATCAAAGTCGAGCACTCCGAACTCCCGCTTTCGCTGCACATACTGTCGGCAGATCCGCATGATCTCGTCGCTGTTGCGGACAGCCCACGGCGCCGTCCGTTCGAGCGTCTCGGAAATCGGCTGAGCGGTGTCGACCGCACGGGTGTAGATGTTGAGCAGGGTTGCCTTTCGGGGGAGTCGGCGACGCAATGCCCGGTCCTCAATAACGTCGTTGCGAATCACGTCCATCATGTCCGCGGCGTCGGAGGGGTCGATGACCCCGAACCCATCGGAGAGCCCGAGGGCTTGTGCGTTCCTTCGCAGAGTCTGGTGAGCGATCGAATGAAACGTCCCGCCGACGATTCGCTGCGATGGACTGGACTCCGAGGGGGCCGATCTCGCCCTGGAAATCAGGGTGGCCGTCCTCGAAACCATTTGCCGAGCAGCGCGACGAGTGAACGTCAGCAACAGAACTCGGTGAGCCGCAACCCGGCGTTCCACGATGAGGTGAGCGGTTCGTGCGGTAAGCGCTGTGGTCTTACCGGTTCCGGCTCCAGCCATCACGCGCAAGCGCGTCGCCTCGCTGACGGCAACCGCGCGCTGCTGGGGATCCAGATCGGCTAGTAGATCGAACATGTGTTCGACACTAGCAGATGTTGATGCGCGTCTCGCTACCCAATAATTGGGGAAAGCAGCTCGGAGGTACGGCCATCAGTAGCAATCACAAGACGCTGGGTTGGTCGTGTCATCGCAACGTAGAGGTCATGGAGTGGATTCGCCGAGGAACTCAGCGCATCCTCAGGTTCGACGATGACGACGCTGTCAAACTCGAGTCCCTTGACGTGCGCCGGGGTGTACACGGCAACGCGAACCTGCCCGCCACTGATTGGCTCGCTCACTTGTCCAGCGAGATCGATTGCTCGTTCGATTGTGGAGGTAAGAACGCTGCTGGCAATGATTCCGATCGTGCCGAATTCGATGAGTTCCGCCTCCCGAGCGACGAGTCGCACGAGGTCATCCCGCATTTCCTGTAACTGGCAGAACTCAACTGGCCACCGGCCTGGACGAACGGACTTGGGAGCTCGCTCTTCTCCACCAGCCGCGCTGAGAACTTGGGACGCGGACTCCATGATCGCCTGTGGTGTCCGGTAGTTGATCGTAAGTTCGGTGAGCCGCCACCGATCCTCAACGTGTGGTGCGAGTGCCTCCTGCCAAGTCGACGCAGCGCCGGGTGCCGAACGTTGCGCTGGATCGCCGACGATCGTCATGGACTTTGATGGACACTTGCGCATCACCGTTCGCCACTGCATCGGGGTGAGTTCCTGCGCTTCATCGACCACTACGTGGCCGTATGCCCAGGTGCGGTCGGCGCCAGCGCGCTCAGCGACTGGGACGTGCGAGACATCGGCAGCGAATCTGTCGACATATTGTTCGGCGGTAATCATCTGGGCCGCCGAACCGCTGTCGGCGAGGGTTTGGGCAGCGAAGGCAATTTCTCGTGCCCGTTCGGCCGCTTGCGCCGAACCTGCGGCGCTGTGCCCGGTGTCGACGTCGCCAAGGAGTTCAGCCGCTTCATCAAGCAGCGGAACATCTGAAATGGACCATTCGGCTACTTGTTCGCGCAGCAGCGTCCGGCGTTGCGCGTTGGACAACTGGGGTGCTGCTGCGGCGAGCACGTCAGGTTTCGTAAGAAGTTCGGTGAGGAGTTGTTCTGGGGTGCGCGGCATCCAGCAAAGGTTGATCTCTCGGCGCACGTCGCGATCCTCTCGAATATCGGCGACCAGGCTCTGGACGGTTTCCGGCTCCAGATTCAGCCGAAGCTTGGTCGCCAATTGCCCCGCCAGCCGTGTTAGCAGATCCTTGGCGAAGGTCACGCGTGCTTGGTTGTACGGCTTCCTCGTGTCCCGAGCACGCTTCATTGCGGCCTGCACATCATGGGGCGTGAGCTCGATATGCGTCCCGTCGATCCGAAGTGGAATCGCGCTTGGCGGTACCTTCCGGCGGTTGGAAATCGCCTGCCTGATCACATCCGCCATTACCAGGCTGCCCTTGAGCGCGGCAGATTCGTTGCTATCAGTTGCCGCCGTGTGAACACCCGGATACAGGCTGCCGAGGGACTGCAGAACGACGCCCGTCTCACCAAGGGCCGGCAGCACTTTGTCGATGTACTCCAGGAATTCGTCATTTGGCCCAACAACGAGGGCACCAGCTCGCGCAATGCGTTCACGTTGTTCGTAGAGCAAGTAGGCAACCCGGTGCAGAGCCACAACGCTTTTTCCGGTTCCCGGGCCCCCTTGCACAACCAAGACGCCACGGCTGTCGGAGCGAATGATGACATCCTGCTCGGCCTGGATTGTCGACACGATGTCGCGCATTTGTCCGGTTCTCGCGGAATCGAGAGCGGTGAGCAGCGAGTCGTTTCCGGTAACCGTCTCCCGGGTCTCATCGGTGAGGGCCGACAGAATCAGCACGTCGTCGTCAAGACCGGTCACCTTCCTGTTGGCTGTCGCGATGTTGCGCCGCCTGACGACCCCGGCAGGCTCGGCCGCGGTGGCTCGATAGAACGGTGCAGCGGCTTCAGCACGCCAATCCATGACGAGGGGGTTCTGGTTGTCGTCAGAAATCCCGACCCGGCCGATGTATCGGCGCGCTCCATCCACTAGGTCAAGACGCCCAAAGCAGAGGCGCTCATCGACAGTGTCGAGTTCCTTCAGCCGACGCCCGTGCAGCGCTACGAGGGCATCGCGTTCGGTACGGCTCCCGGGCGTACCGGCGATTGGGTCACTGATCGCTCGTGACAGCCGGTCGGCCACGGCGGTGCGGATCTCGTCGAGCCGAAGGTACACGCGGTCAAGATGCGCTTGTTCGATCGCGAATTGGCGTTCGGCAGCCTCGGCGTTCTCTCCACCGCTGGTCATGGCCGACTCCGATGTGCACGTGCTCGCGAATTTGGCATTCCAGAATGTCAGGTTGGCTGCGGTATGCAGTGCGCGACCCGCAGAACTTGCTGAAAGTGGTCTTCGCTCCGCGGTCGTCCCCAGTGGGCTGCCACCTGGGATTGCCACATCCGCTAGACCGTAGGAGTGAATCCCCGGCACGACTTGCCGATCGGGGTTATGCATGCCAGCGAAGTTGTCGAGACTGAAGTCCAGCGGCGCGCTGGTGTGAAGTACTGGTGTGAAGTACTGGTGAGGAGGTGCCAACATGAGGCGAGGCACTACTGCACTGGTTGGGGTTGCAGCTGTTGCCGTTGCTATCCCCATCTCGCTGTTCGGATTGAATAGCACCACCACTGCAGATGGATCACACACGAACCCGCCTCCCACCTCAGGATCCACCCCTAGTTCTGCTGCAACGGTTGATGCACCGCGGAATGGGCCGTCAAGCGACGTTGGTCGGCCTGGACCCTCGGCCACTGGCGAGCAGACGGCCACGGGCACGAGGCCTCAATTAGTGGTGTCCCGGCAGCCGTCAATGACTCAGGACCCCGCCACCGTGGTAGCCGCAGTTCCGATGGCACCGTCCAAACCGCGACGAGTGGTCTCACTTCGGAATACGCCTGACGGTCCTGCTGCAAGCACCCAAGAAGTCTCTGACGCCGCAGCCGCCAGGGCCAAGGTGTCACAACTCCAAGGCTCCCCGGATGTTGTGAACGTGTCGATCGATGTGTCCGTGAGGGCGACTGTCGACTACACCTCATCGCAGTGGGCTCTCACGAAACTGCAGGCGCCTTCCGTGTGGACCACCAGCCAAGGAACCGGTGTGAAAGTCGCGGTGGTAGATACGGGCGTCCAGGCTTCACATCCGGATCTCACGAGCGCCGTGCTATCCGGAGCACAGTTCCTGGGTGGGGCCAGCTCAACGAGCAGTGGCAATGGTCAAACCGATGTGGCGGGACACGGAACGCATGTGGCCGGAATAATCGCCGCCGACCGTGACTCAGACCTTGTCACGGGCATCGCGCCGCAGGCCCAGATTCTGCCGGTAAAGGTGCTCGGGGACAACGGTTCCGGTTACACCTCAGACGTCACTAACGGTGTCTCCTGGGCGTATAGCCATGGAGCCGACATCATCAGCATGTCCCTCGGGAGCACCTACAACGACAGCTCGCTTGCCGCCGTCATCCAGGCGGCAAGCAACGCCCAACTTGCCATCTTCGCCGCGGCTGGGAACGAGCGTCAGAGTGGTTCCCCCAGGTCATACCCGGGGGCCAACAACGGAGTCGTTGCGGTGGCGGCAACGACCTCCACCGATGCCGTTGCCAGTTACTCCAACAGCGGGGACTACGTGGACATCGCTGCTCCAGGGTCCAGCATTCTGTCGGACTACCCAACCAGCACTGTGGCGACGATGAGTGGCACATCCATGGCGACCCCATATGCGGCTGGCGCTGCCGCGGACGTCCTGGCGTATTTGCGCAGCACGAGCCCTACGACCAAGCCAGCAGCGGCGATTGTTCCCCTACTGACAACGGCGACCGACCTGGGTTCCGCAGGTCGAGACAACGACTTCGGGGCGGGACGGGTGAACCCGCTCGCCGCCATCCAATCCTTGGCGGGTAACCCGACACCGACGCCGACACCGACGCCGACACCGACGCCGACACCCACGCCGACACCGACACCGACACCGGGCGTGGTGTCGCCGACCGCCCCGGCCGCCACGTCTTTGGTTACCACTGCCAAGCGTCAAGCCACGCTGTCCTTCACAGCGGGTTCGCCAGGTTCAGCTCCGATCACGTCGTATACCGGGGTTTGCACAGCGGCCGGCAAGCCGCCCGTCTATGCCACTGCCGGGGCGGCCGCATCAACCCTCGCCTTCAACGGGTTGGTCGGAGCAAGTACCTACGGTTGCGCCGTGCGAGCCACCAACGGTGCGTGGAGCCCGTGGTCCAACTCCCTCAGTGTCGTTGCCACAGACGTCCCTGCAGCACCCCTGGTTCTGCAATCCAAAGTCACTGTGCGTGCCGTCAAGCGCAAGAGGGTGTCAGCGGCCACAGCGTCTGCCAGCGTTCGCTTCACCCAAGCGGCAGCGAACCCACGAGTGTCGTCCTTCCAGGCTCGCTGTACGTCTGGGAGCCGGGTCGCTTCGGCGACTGGGGGAACTAGCCCGATCGTTGTCAGTGGGCTCCTTTCGAAGCGCACCTACACCTGCAGAGTCCGCTCGTTCAACGCGCTTGGGGCCTCTGCCTGGTCTAACGCGGCGACGATCAGTGTCCGCAGCGCACGGCGATAGTCAGCCCGGGTTCACCCCAAACCACGATACTTACGTCGGGCGCCCGGTCTTCACCAGCCGAGACCGCAGCGCGAACTTCCGCTTCCGCAGGGTCGGTGCATCCGCCGCATTCGATGGCGGCCCTGGTACGCGATTGCGCACCCATATGTGGACGGCCGAATGTGGTTCGCCGGTGGATGCCGCAACGGCGGCCACCGCGGCATTGACTTCCCGACGCAGGGCCGCGAGTTCCTCCCAGGGGGTGAGGTCAACCGTGGACTGCTCAGGATCGGCGCCGCGCCGCGCGGCCCTTGCCTTACGGCGAATTTCCCCGTCTCGCTTGGCGAGCAGGGCGGCGGTCTGTTCGACAGTTAGGAGTCCCGGCAGTCCCAGGAAGTCCTGCGATTCGTCGTCGTGTGCGAGGTCCGAGTAGTCGGCGGCTACTGCGCGCCCGCTTTGCAGGACGTGCGCAAACTCGGCGTCAGAACTTAGGGGTGTCCAGGCATCGTCGGTGCCGACCTCAAGACGCAGGTCAACGAGTTCGTCCAGGGCGTCATCGGCAGCGTTCGGTGGTATTTGGAAGACGTGATTGCGTTCGGTCTCGATCTGCGCGGCCAGTTCCAGCAGGGGCCTAACGGCAGGGAGAAAGACAGTGGCCATTTCCTTTTGGCGCCGAGATCGCACTACGCGACCAATCGCTTGTGCAAAGAACAGCGAAGTCCGGTAGCTCGTCATGTACGCGATCGTGGTGGCTCGGGGTATGTCACAGCCTTCGGAGATCATTCGCACGCAGACGGCGTACTTGTTCGTGCCGTCCCGAAAGCGGCTTATCTTCTTCGAAGCGTCAGCGTCGTCGGACAACACCAGGAGTGGTTCTTCCCCCGTCACCTTCTTGACGATGGCCGCATAAGCCCGCGCGCTGTCCTGATCGCTGGCGAGGATCAGTCCTCCAGCGTCGGGGATTCCATGTGAACGCTGGTGGTTCAGGCGATCATCCATCGCTGCGATGACGTGGGACACCCAGTCGCCTCGCGGATCGAGCGCAGTGCGCCAGGCGAGTTGCTCGATCGACTTGCTGTTGGCTGTGCCGTCAGATGCCTCGCCGAGGCCGGTGGCGATTACCTCGCCTGCGCTGTTGAGCCAACGTGCTTGCCCGGAATACGCAGCGAAAACAACGGGTCGGACCACGCCATCGGCGAGCGCCTCACGGTAGCCATAGGTGTAGTCCGCCTGACTTTCCAGGGTGTCGCCAAGTTGTTCATATCGGACGAAGGGGATTGTTTCCCCTGGCTTCGTGCGAAATGGTGTTCCGGACAGTGTCAGCCGCCGAACACATCGCGCGAATGAACTGGCAATTGCATCGCCCCAGCGAAGCCCATCGCCAGCGTGGTGAACCTCGTCGAGTATTACGAGTGTCTTGGTGCTTTCAGCGCGCAACTGATGTCGCCTCGGCGCCGATGCGATCTGGGCATACGTCGTGACGTAGCCGTGGAACCCGCTACGAATCCTGGCAACCCGATTGGACAGGGTTGGATCGAGTTTGAGATGGCGTCCGATAGCGGCCTCGGCCCACTGGGTTCGGAGGTGATCGGTAGGGGCGACCACGATGATCTGGTCGACGATGCCCCGCTCCAATGCATCGGCGGCGATGGTGATCGCGAACCGAGTCTTACCTGCACCAGGGGTAGCGGTGACCTGAAAGTTCTCTGACGGACTCTCCCAGAACGCCTGGCGGGCTTCCTGCTGCCAACGCCGCAGACCTCTTCTCACGCCTCGTCGCACGCCTTCCTGGTTCCGATGGGAGTCGCAATGATGCACCAGGAACCTCAGGAAACAGGCCGCGTTGGACTCGCGTCGTCGGGGTTTCTGGTTCAGAAGATCAACGGCACCAAAGTCGCGATCGACACACGGCATCGGTGGTGGACATGGAGACTCGGGCGGGCGTCATTGCGGCGTCAACTCGCCACCTTGCGAATGGCACGTCGGCTCCGCTGTTGGTGACTAACGCAGTGCTTTCGCGGCGGCGTAGCAATCGCTGGCCTGGGAAACGATGTATTTCCAGCCGAACGGTGGTTCGACGGTTCGGTTGTGTTCAGTAATGCGATTCCGAAGCGCAGTATCAGTACTCAAACGTGCGAGCGCGTCGACCAGACCGTCGTCGTCCGGTACAAGCAGACCTTCGACACCGTCGTGGATGAACTCGTTGGTCCCGGAATCCTCTAGTGCGACCACGGGTAGACCGGACGTGCGTGCCTCCAGTGCGGCGATCCCGAATGACTCAAGCCGGGACGGGCTGATGTAGATGTCGGCCCGCTCGTAGTGCGCGCGGATCTGGTCGTGATTCTGCCAACCCACGCATTCGACCCAATTCATGTTTCGCCGCTTCAGTGATCGTTCAATCCGCGAACGATCTGGACCGTCTCCGATGAGGATCGCCCTGACTTTCTGCCGAGCCGGGATCCTGGCTCGCGCTCGCTCCAAGATGTCGATCAAGGCCATCCCGCGCTTGCGAATTGCCAGCCGTGCGACGGACACAATGACGACTTCATCAGTCTCCTCGACTGGTTCGGCAGTCGTCCGCCACCGTTCAAGGTCGATGCCATTCGACAGGATGCGCACATCCGAGTGGCCGCCCAGAGCCTTCCTTATCGGTTCTGCAGCGACCTCGCTGACCGCCGTCCATAGGACCGGCCAGGAGCGCCAATTGGAGACGAGGTCCGCAGCGGCGAACGCACGTGCCCAGCCAGCCCAGACAGAGTGCACAGAAACCACCGTTGGAAGCCCGGACTTGACTGCCGTCCTCAGTGCCGGCCAAGCGAAGACAGACACGAGTCCACCGTGGACGTGCACCACATCGGCGGTCTCAAGCAGCAGGGATCGTAGGCGGCCACCAACATGTGGCGTGACAGGTAGGCCCGCAGGCAAGTCAATCGCGAGGCGGTGAATCGGAACGCCCTCGTCGGTCTCACCGGGGATTTGGGCTCGCCCCCGCGCGGCAGGAGTAGCGGTGATGACTTCCGGCGACATTCCCGCGGCCAACTGGGCCTGCGACAGGCCTCGAACCTGCAACTCAATACCACCCGTACGGGGGAGGTAACAATCGCTGATATGGGCGACTCGCACGCGGCTACCCTCTCACTGATGACCCCTAAATGCCCAACTCTGCGCCAGACTGCACCGTGTGTCCACTGTCGTATTCGTCCACGCTCATCCAGATGATGAGGCATTGCTGACATCTGGAACCATGGCCCGGTTGAGTGATCATGGTCATCGGGTTGTGCTGGTTATGGCCACCGATGGAGCGGCTGGCTTGGTCTCAACCACGATTGCTGATGAGCAAGACGTCGCCGCTGTCCGGCGTGTGGAGCTCGCGAAATCAGGTATGGCGCTCGGGGTCGCTGCCTTCTATCAACTGGGCTACGCGGATTCGGGACTCGACGGGCACGCCGACGTCGAACCGGACGTGGTGCGATTTTCGGATGCTGACGTTGAGGCTGTCGCACGGGAGCTTCTGAACATCCTTGAACGAGAGTCTGCTGACGTCGTCGTGGGCTACGACAAGTCCGGTGGCTACGGTCATCCTGATCACGTCCAGGTTCATCGAGTTGCTCGACGCGCCGCCGAGATCTACTCGTTCGCGCCGCTGCTTGAAGCGACGCTGCCTCGGGAACCGATGTTGCGAGTCGTCAGAACCATTCGATCCGCCAGGTGGGCGGTACCTGCGCTCGGTGGACTTGAGCTAGCGACTTGGCAGCAGGCATATACGCCGCGGGATGAGTTGGACTATCGGGTGGATGTGCGGGCATATATGCAACAGAAACGTGCTTCTCTTGCCGCGCACGCATCGCAGGCCACGGCAGACGACGGTCCTCGGACGTTGTCAGCTCTGCTCCGGCTGCCAAAGCCATTGTTTCGCCGGATCCTCGGCAGAGAGTGGTACCACAAGGTTCTGGCCGGGGACGGAGCGCGCCCAGGGCTCTTGTCCGAACTATTCGGACCACGATACGAATACAGACGGCGGCGAAGGAATCGGGCGTGAAAGCGGATGCCGCTCCGCCCAGAGGTTGGCGGCCGTCGGGTTTTCAAATCGCGGCTTCCTTGGCATCTTTGGCCCTGGCAGTGGTGTTACTTGGGCTGCTGTTGCCCAAGGCCGCAGGTGCGGAGTGGGGCGACGCTTGGAACGCGCTCACTGGTTTGAGCCTCGTCGACATCTTGGTGATGACCGGGTTCTGGGGGCTCGGTCTGTGGCTCTACACGTTCGTCTACACCGCTAGTTTGCCCGGTCTGCGTCATTCGCAGGCACTTGCATTGAATCTGACCGGTTCGTTGGTGTCGAACTTGCTGCCCTTTGGCGGTGCGGCGGGAGTCGCCAACACCTACGGCTTGACATTCTCCTGGGGCTTCAGCGGCGTGGCTACATCGCTGATGGTGTTGGTCAGCGGCCTGGCGAATCTGCTGATTCGAATCGTGCTGCCAGTCGTCGGGGTTGCTGCGTTAATGACCAGCAAGGCGACGCTGCCAGAGTCTGCCGGCGGCGTCCTGGTGTCGACATTGGTCGTCCTCGTCCTGATCGCGCTGCTCGTCATTCTCATGTTGGTCAACGCGCGTGTCGCAGCGTGGGTGGGCCGGGCATCCGACGCCGGCCTGCAACTGATCGCTTGGGTTATCCGGCGGCCATCTCCGCAACCCCGACTTGAACCGGCGTTTGCGCAGATGCAAAGTGACGCTGTGCCCGTTCTCCGAAAGGGCTGGTACTTGATTGCGTTCGGCATGGTCGCCTACTACGCGAGCGAACTCTCCCTCTTTTGTTGGGCACTGAATTCACTGGGCTCCACCATCAGCATTGCGGAGGCGACAGCAGCTTTTGCACTATCTCGAGTATTGACGTCCGTGGTTGTTACGCCATCCGGGGTTGGTATTTCCGAAGCTGGTACGGCCGGCCTGCTGGTGCTCTTTGGGGCGCCACCAGCAGTTGCCGCTGCCGCTGTGCTAATTCTCCACTTCTACACCTACCTGATTGAGATTCCAGCGGGCTTCATCGGTTGGGGCTGGGTGTTGGCGATGCGTAAGCGCTGGAGAAAACCGCAGTTAGAGGCTTAGATGTTGGCATGCGGCCACTAGCCTTCAAGCGCCTCGTCCGAGGAGGTGTGGCTACGCTGTTTCTGGTTAGTGGCGTTACGCACCTCGTTCGCCCACAGGTCTTCTACCCACTCATCCCCGCACGATTGCCAAGGCGGGATCTCGTCATTTATGGCAGCGGTGTTGCCGAGGTGGTCTGTGGTGTCGGGCTGCTCACGAATCGCACATGGGCGCCAAGAGCTTCAGCGGCTTTGCTGCTCGCCGTTTGGCCGGGAAACGTTGAGTACGCGGTGCGAGTGACGGGTAAGGAGGGCGCGCGTTCGCCGATCGCCATCATTGCCTGGCTGCGGGTGCCGCTGCAGATTCCGATGATCTGGTCGGTACTGGGCTCCGATTGCGACGGTTCGGGTGATTCATGAGGAGTTGACGTGGGGGAGCGGCGGGGCAACCACGACGAGATCTCCGGGAATCCATCGTCGCCATAGGACGCCATTGATCTCGGCAGTCGGCAGGGTGGTGCCGGTAGTCGTGGGAACAACCCGGGTGCTGACTATTTCGCCGGAGTTTGGGACCGGCAGGTGCAGGGCAAGCGCGACTGCACGGTGAGATTGGTAGTGGCCGAGGAGTAGGTATCCCTCCGCAGCCAGCCGAGACCGACTCCCGCCATTTGATCGCACCCGCTTCATCGGATCCTCCTGCTGCGCGACAGTGCCAATGACGGTTCGTGTGATGAGTAACCCCTCTGCGCGCCTGAACAACTCATCCAGACGCCGCTGGCCGCTCGTGCGTCGGCCGCCCGCAGCACCTCCCATCACCGCTATCACGTCCTTGGCCGACATCCTCAACAGCGCATTGGGGGGCAACGCCGCGTCGAGAAGAATCCAGTGAATGGCATCACGCCCGGTCTTGTTCAGCGTTCCTTTGGCATCGCGATTCGTCGCCGCGTTGATTCGGTCGCCTGTCACTCGGACGAGTCCCATGCTGTACGTCCCGAGGTAATCGTCAGCAGTGATGAGCATTGCGATGTGGCCAACAACCTCAGGCGGCAACATCCACCCGCCCGATCGCTGACTGAATTTGCAGTCGACCTCGTGTCCGGCAATTTGGAAGTCCAGAGTGGTGCCGTCGCACAGGCCCAATTCACGGGCCAGCCAGATCTCGACCAATGACCCGGCATTTGTCTTTTCGGTCTTGCTGAGTTGGGCCCAGTGAAACCGGCCCGTCTGCTGTCCGTTGTACACCTGGTCGTAGCTTCGCCGGATGGCTCTGCCGACGTGAAGAGCGAGACCGTCCTGACCACCTGCCATGGCAAACAGTTCGGATTCGATCAGTAGGCAGTCGTCGTCACACGTGGTTGCGACTGCCAGTTGTGGTTGAGTCGGACCGGCCTGAAGAACTGCCAGGTCACGTATCAATTCGCTGACGCTGGGCACACGTTCAACCTCAAGATCGAGCATCACGACGCGCGCACTCCACGGGAGCGGGCGACAGAGCTTCCTAAGAGTGCGTCGTGAATCCCGAGACCCAGGCCACGGGCGACCGGAGGCGGGAAGGCATTCCCAATTTGGCGGTACGTCGAGGTCTTCCTTCCGACGAACTGCCACTGATCAGGAAACCCTTGAAGGCGAGCCGTCATCCGCAGCGTGAGCTTCGGTAAGTGGTCAAGCGGGTCATCCGCCGCCGGAACGGAGTCAGCGATGCCGCGGCCATCCACCCCGAGTTTGAGCCAGTCGTTTCGGGCACGTGTGGGTCCAAGGTCGGGACCGCCGTGCTTGCGCGAACCACCAACAAGGGTGGGCGCAATGCGGTCGGCGCCGACCGCCCACCGGTCTGCCCCAGGCCAACCCCTGTCAGCCATTAGATCCTTCAGAGACTCGCCAACCGTTGGGGCCGCGATGTTGGGCTCTGGCCATCTGAAGCGACCGGAAGCCCTAGCCCGAAGCGCAATGAGGATGAAGCGGGGCCGCAATTGCGGCACGCCGAAGTCCGACGATTGCAATAGTCGCCAGTCGGCCTGGTAGCCGAGCGACGCGAGTTCGCGGATGATTGCTTCTCGATAGTTCGAGAAGCGGTTCGCAGCGAGACCGCGGACATTCTCTAGCATGACTGCAGACGGCTTGGCCTGCCTCACCAATCGAATTGCCTCGGGGAACAGGTCACGATCGTCACTGGAACCCAACTGGTGTCCGGCAACCGAAAAGGGTGGGCAGGGAACCCCTCCCGCTATGAGATCGACGCCTCGGTACGTGCGGCCATCCACTTCACGAACGTCTTCCTCAACCACGCCCCATTCAGGCCGATTTAGTCGCAGCGTCGAACAGGCGTCGGCATCGATCTCAACTGCGGCGGCGTGAGTGAACCCGGCGGCTTCCAGTCCCAGCGCCTGACCGCCCGCGCCCGCGCAAATCTCAAGGCAGGACAACTCGGTCATGGATTTCTCCGTCTGGATGGCTCTGTTCACCCTGGCACGCTGACAGGTGGGTCTGACGGTAGTACGAGATGCCGCGCAACCGGTGGAGCATCGCGGCCAGGCAGCCCCGAAATGACGTCTGCTCAGTTCGCGAGTTGCGCGGTGCGTTCGTCCGCAACCTCCGCGACCACTGACTTTCTGACCATTCGATGCCTCGCCAACACGCCCGCGGCCTCCGTTGCATCCGACACGAAGTAGAACGGGACCCGTTCTGCTTCGAGTTCCAACTGCCACTTGCGCAGCTCATCGGCTCGATCTGCCATGTGGTCGCCGACGTCAACGATGAGAATCGCCTGAACCTGTTTGGCATGCTCCCGTGCTGCCTCGACGTAGACGAGCGGATCGTTCTGCCCGGAGTCGCCCACCAGAACGAATTTGGTCGATGGATACGCGGCAAAGAGTCGGCTGAGCCAAAGTCGCTTGTGCTCCTTGCCCGAGCGCATCACATATCGCTCCTGCGGGCCCCAATCAGTTAGATGAAGGACACCTTTCGGAAAGTTCCTCAACTCAAAGAATTCTGTGAGTACGTCGTACAGATTCCAGGGTCCCGTGGACAGGTAGTAGAAGGCCGGTTCAGGCTTCTTGCCAAACCCCGCCGCGAGCCCTCGATAAAGAGCGGACATCCCAGGAATAGCCCTGCGTGTCGCAGCGCTTCCGAGCAGGGTCTGGCGAACGGCGACGAACCCTTCGGTGAGGCCAGTTCTCAGAACGGTGTCATCGATGTCCGACACGACGGCGAACGGTGCAGCAGCATTCGGTAGCAGCACCTCACCAGCGACTATCCTCGGCGCTTCATCGGGGTGTTCCGGAATCGTGACCACGTGGTACTCGTGCCAACCGGGGCGCATACCAGTCGCAGGGATGTGGGCCGTCGCGTACCCGTGCCGATCGGTTTCCACATCCACCTGTTCATCGCCGAGGATGACGCGAAGCTTGACACCGGGGAAGGCGAGCGCAACGAAGCGGCGGAGGTTGGTGCGAACAACCTTCGGGTCAGCCACGAGTTCGGCTGAATCAGGCACGACCGGCATCTCCGTCACCCGGATTCGTATGTGTGCCTTGCCTTGCGAGACGTAGCCTCGGTAGGCAGCCACGTGGGTGTCCCGCAGGGTGCCCTTTCCTATCTTGCGTTCCCGCCTGAACGCCGCGACCTTCTCTTCGAGCCGGGACACTGCACGAGCGGTCTTGTCACTGCGGGCTGCCCTAGCCATCCTTTGCTTGGCAGATGCGCGAAGAGACTGATCGTTTTGATCGCCGTTGTCTGATTCTTCGCCCTCTTCCCCGGTCACGTTCCTAGGTTGCCAGATGCATTCGGCAGCGGCTAGTCGGACGATAAATGCTTGGGCGATTCAGCGTGATCAGGAAATCGTTAGGCCCTTGGAGTGATTGTTCGAAGTTTTCCTCAATTCACCCCGGTTGACGCCCGACTAGAGGGAAATGCGTGGCGAGAGGCAGTTCAGCGTGCCCTTCTGGCCATTTCTCATCGTGCTCGCTGGCTTTGCTCTCACGATGATCGTTCCGGGAGTGTCCGGAGTTGTGAATCCCACCGTGGCCATTGCGATCCTGTCGCTAACTGCGCTGGCGGCCGCATTGGCGATGCTCATCGCAGGTGTCCGATCAGAAGGTTCCGTTCGACGCTCGCGGCTGCTGCTTGGCGTGGGCTGGATGGTCGTCGTTCTGGCTGGCGCAATCACAGCGTTGACAAAGATCGATGGTGGAAACCCGGCTGACTTCCCGTCAATTCCAGATCTTGTCTTCCTGGCATCCATCCCGTTGATCACGGTCGGTCTGTTGAATTACCCCATTTCGACCCTCGTCGGCGCGTCCCGGGTCAACGCTCTGCTCGACGGCGCAATTGCTGCCACAGCGATTTGGCTCGTCATCTACACGTTGGTCCTGGTTCCGAGTACCCAAGCGTCCGGGGTGCCGTCCGTATCGGAACTCGCGACAGTGGCCTACCCGGCTGCCGTCACCTTTGTTGCCGGGATCGCTGTTTCGATGCTGCTAAGGGTTAGTGCGCCAGCCCGCCGAGAGCTGAGCCTCATCGCAGTGGGGGTCGGGCTGCTCTGGTTTCAGGAAATTGCTCGCTCGGTGCTCTTAGCTCAGGGTTCGTACCGTCCGGGCAGTTGGCTTGCGGTGCTTTCGCAGGGCGCCTTCCTGCTATTCCTGTTCGCTGCACTGAGTGCGATCGGGGACCGCAACCAAGGTCAATTGGGCGCGGCCGAAGAAGACTCCGCGAATACCTGGAGCAGGTGGCTACCGTTTCTGCCGTTCGTCACGGTCGGGATTGCGTTGCTCGTGGGATTCATCAGCGTGACGCGGGGCAACGCCCTCACCGCAGTCGGATTCGATTCCGGCGTGGTGTTGATCTTGTTGCTACTAGGTCAACAACTGATTTCCAACCGAGAGCTCGGTCAGCTGAACGCCGACCTCCGTAAGAACAGTGAACTGTTCGAATCTCTGGTAACCGGCTCCTCCGATCTCATTACGCTGCACAACGCCGACGGCACATTGCGTTACGCCAGCCCGTCAGTCTGGCGGCTACTGGACATTGAGCCCCACGACGTGATCGGCAAGCCACTGTCCTTTGTGGTGCATCCCGACGACATTTCCAAGGTCACTGCCGCTTACGGCGAACTTCTGAAGACCCCGGGCGGAACCGTGCAACTCGAGGTGCGGGTCGGGCCTGGAGTTCCAAGCGCCGAAGATCAGAAGGAGGAGGAAAGAGTTGCCTGGCGGTGGGTTGAAGCCGTGGCGCACAACATGCTCGACGATGCCAACGTCAGTGGCATCGTCGTCAACACCAGGGATATCCATGACCAACAACTGCTTCGGCATCGGCTCAGTTACGAGGCTTACCACGACACCCTGACGGGCCTTGGCAACCTCGCGCTCGCTCGTCGCATCTTCGCAGAGCACTGTTACGGACCGAATCGCTCCCCGGTGACCATGATTCTCGCGGACCTCGACGGGTTCAAGACGATCAACGACACCTTCGGCCACAACTTCGGTGATGACGTCCTGGTTGCGGTTGCTCGGCGTATCCGGCTCACCGTTGACGATGAAGATCAAGTCGCTCGGATCGGCGGCGATGAATTTGTCTTCATCCTCGACTCCGAGCAGGACGCTGACGCGGCGGCGCACCAAATCCTGGAGGCGATCCGGCGCCCCTTCATCGTCCAGGGCAATACGGTCAACGTTGCCGCGAGCGTCGGAATCGCACGCTCCGTGGATGCGACGGACGCCGTTGAACTCTTGCGAAATGCCGACTTGGCCATGTATGCCGCGAAGTCAGCAGGCGGCAGCAAGGCCGTTTGGTATGACGCCGCGATGCACGAAGAGACTGCGTATCGGCTCAGGATCCAGGACGGTCTGCGTCGGGCGCTCGATGATGACTCGTTCGAGCTGCACTACCAGCCAATCGTCGCGTTGCCCTCCGGCAACGTCGTCGGAGCCGAAGCTCTATTGCGCTGGGAAGACACCAAGCTCGGGAAGATGTTTCCAGACGTGTTTATCCCAATCGCCGAGGGCACCGGTATCAGTTCCGAAATTGACGAATGGGTTGTCAACGAGGCCTGTTCGCAGATGCGCGCGTGGTGGGACGCCGGGGTCAATGTTGCACAGGTCAGTGTCAACATCTCGCGGCGACAACTCACCGGCGCGCTTGCTGGCATCGTTCGCCGCGCGCTCGATGAGCACCGACTTCCAACTCAGGCGCTGTGCATCGAAGTGACGGAGAGTGCAGTTGTTGCCGACGCCGAACTTGCCCGTCGCGCCCTTGAGGAGATTCGAAGCATGGGTATCCGCGTCGCTCTGGATGACTTCGGGACCGGCGAATCGTCACTGTCTCAACTGTCAACATTGCCCGTAGACCGCGTGAAGATCGACAAGTCGTTTGTCATGCCCTCCTCTTCCGACCCAGAAGCGCTGAACTTGCTTGAGTCGATCGTGGGTGTCTGTCGGACGATGGGCATGCCGATTGTCGCGGAGGGCGTCGAAGACGAAATCGCAGTGCAGAACCTCACCAGAATGGGCGTCGATTTCGCTCAGGGGTATCACTACTTCCGTCCCCTCCCGGCGAATGAGGTGGGAGAGAAGGTTGCGAGCCGCATTCCCGGACAACGAACCGCGAAGACTCAGGACAGCACCGCGACCGAGGCGCAACCTCAACCCGAAGGCAACGTCATCTACACCAGATTTGGCTAGTCGAGTCGCGGCGCACCAACGTCGCCGGTCGAATCAGACACTGCGCGCCTGGCGGTGCTACTTGATGATTTCGAACTCATAGCCAACAAATAGCCCTGTGGCGCTGATTCCCGGCGTCGTTAACAGCATTGCTTCGAGCTCAGGCGGCCCGATCGATCCATCGATTCGCAGGTCCATGACGAGGCTGCCCTGCTCGTCGATGATGCCGCCGTCCTTGCCTTTGGCGGGGCGCACCTGAGGTTCGGTGCCGGTTGCGTCCCGCACCCGTTGACGAACCAGGTTCGCCGCCTCTGGCACAACAGCCAGCGGAACCGGGAAGCTCGCTCCGAGTCTGGCGACAAACTTTGACTCGTCGACCAGGATGATGCGCTGGGGAGAGGCGGCAAAGACGAGTTGTTCGCGTACAAACGCACCACCCCGGCCCTTGATTAGATTCCGCTGCGGATCGACCTCGTCGGCACCGTCAAAGCACCAGTCGGGTCGGGCGTCGACGAGAGTTGTGACGGGAAGCTCCAGCGCGGTGCAGTACGACTCGATTTCCAGCGACGTTGGAACGCAGCGAATGTTCAGCCCCTCCCGTCGCACTCGGTCGCTCAGCGCAAGCAATGCAAGAAAACTCGTGGAACCTGAACCGATCCCGATCACTTGACCATCTGCTGCACGCGACGCCAGTTGGGCGGCGATTTCCCGCTTCGCGGGCTCGTTGGAGATCGCGCCATTCCACTCAGGAGTCTGCAGTCCATCCCATTGCATTGATGTAGTCCTCTGTAGATGTAGTTGAGCGATCGTGTGACGCCAGCCTAGGGAACTGCCGATGGGCGCGCACTTTGAATGGCGTCCGGTTGGTTGGCGGCCGGTGCTGTGGTCGAATGGCCGCATGCAGCCGCGCGAATATATCGAATACGACGCCATGGGACTCGCCGAACTCGTTCGCAAGAAGAAGGTGACCCCGACTGAGTTGGTCGATTCGGCTCTGGGACGTGCCGACGCGCTGAACAGTGAACTTAACGCGATTGTGGTCCGGCGCGACGAGACCGTTCACATGGAGGCCAAAGCTCATCCTCACGGTCCCTTCGCGGGCGTGCCATTCCTGGTGAAAGACATGGATGGGATTCTGGCCAATGAGCCCAACACGGCGTCGAGCCGCTCATTGGCTGACTGGCGGCCCAGTACCGACTCGGAACTCTTCGCCCGGTACAAGGAAGCGGGCCTTCTGATCGTCGGTAAGACGAATGCTCCCGAGTTCGGAATCATGGGAGTGACGGAATCGGAGTTCCGCGGGCCGTGCCACAACCCGTGGGACCTGGCCCATACGCCTGGAGGCTCATCTGGCGGCTCGGCAGCGGCGGTAGCTGCGCGCATCGTGCCTGCCGCCCACGCCGGCGACGGTGGTGGCTCGATCCGAATTCCGGCCTCTGCCTGCGGTCTGTTCGGCCTGAAGCCATCTCGAGGCAGGCAGCCGTTGGGACCTTTCGTCGGCGAAGGCTGGGGTGGCCTTGTCACGCCTCACATAGTGAGTCGCTCGGTGCGCGACAGTGCCGCGTTGCTGGATGTGACCCATGGCGCTGATATCGGCGCACCGTATGCCGAACCGCCCGCGCCGCGGTCATTCTTGCTTGATTCGCTGCGCTCGCCGGGCAAGCTGAAGATTGGCTTCACTACAGAGGCGATGCTGGGTGATGAGATGCATCCGGATTGCGTGACGGCGGTGAAGGACGCGGCATTGCTCCTGCAGTCCTTAGGTCACGAGGTTGTCGAGGTTGACCTGCCAATCGACGCCGAGGAACTCACGATGAGTTACCTGACAATCGTGGCTGCAAGCGTCGCTGCGGAAGTAATCGCGACAGAACGCAAGACGGGAGTGGCGCCACGTCCAGACATGTTTGAGTTGCCGACGTGGTTCCTGCGCCAGGTCGGCGACGAGCTATCCGCACGTGAGCTTGAAGAGGCACGCGACAGTTGCCAGCGGCTCGGGCGCAACATGGCCGCACTGTATGAAGGTCATGGCCTGGACATGCATCTGTCCGCGACCATGGCGTTCCCGCCAGTCGAGATCGGGGAGCTGGAACCGACGGCGATCGAACGAGCAGCTCTGTCCACGTTGCGGCGTGCATCAACGGGGATGATTCTGCGAACGATCCTTCATCAGATGGCACAGAAATCGCTCTCGAAGACGCCCAATACTCAGGTCTACAACATGACCGGACAGCCGGCGATGAACGTCCCACTTTGGTGGAACGACGACGGTCTGCCGATCGGAGTACAGATTGCCGCCCGGTTCGGCGACGAAAAACACCTGTTGAGGTTAGCGACACAGTTGGAGATTGCGCGGCCGTGGGCCGACCAAATGCCAGCGATGGCAATGGCTTAGCGAGGGCGCTACAGCTTGCGGAACAGCAGGTCGCTGATCGAGTGGCCCGCAGCCAAGCCCTTGCTCTCAAAGCGCGTCAACGGCCGCCACAACGGTCGGGGCGCGAATCCGCCGAACTCGTTCTGCAAACTCGGCTCAGTAGTCAGAACGGCGAGCATCTGGTCTGCATAGTCCTGCCAGTCCGTCGCGGTGTGAAGGGTGCCGCTTGGCCGCAGACGGGACGCTGCCATCGATATGAACCCACTCTGAACCAGACGCCGCTTGTGTTGGCGCTGCTTCGGCCAAGGGTCGGGAAAGTAGATTCGGATGCCCGCAAGCGAACCTGGTGGAATGTGATTGCTCAGCAGAGTGACCGCGTCGCAAGCGGCCACCCGAACGTTGGAAAGCCCGCCGCGTTCACAATCCCGCAGTAAGACGCCGAGACCAGGTGTGTGAACGTCGACAGCGAAGATGGCCGTTGACCGATCGGCTTGTCCCATTGCCACGGTGGCGTCACCCATGCCGCAGCCGATTTCCAGCACGATGTCTTCGAAGCCCGCGAAATACTCGTCGAACTCGAAGCCGTCGTTCAGGTCGACGCCCCATTGCGGCCAGAGTCGCGCGAGCGCATCTCTTGCACTCGGACGGATCCGACTTCGGCGGGCGTGAAACGACCTAATCGGTCGCTCAAGCGTCGTCGCTGCGTCAGCGGATGAGGTGGCTTGCACTTGAACGAGGGTACGCACTGCGCGCGGCGAGCATCTGTCTGGCTATCCGGCGATCTTGAGCCGCGCGCGCAGATCGTCAGGAAGGGAGAGTTCTGCCAGCGATCGCCAGACCTCGAAACTCTGTTTACTCAGTCGCCCAGTGGTGTAGGGCAGCCCGTACTCCTCACACACCTCACGAACTTGTGGCGCGATCTCTCCGTACCGGTTGCTCGGCAGGTCGGGGAAGAGGTGGTGTTCGATCTGGTGACTCAGATTGCCACTCATGATGTGGAAGAGCTTGCTGCCTTCAATGTTTGCCGAACCCATCAACTGGCGCAAGTACCACTGGCCCCGCGATTCACCGTCGATCTCTTCCTCGGTGAAATACTCGACATTGTCGGGGAAGTGCCCGCAGAAAATGATTGTGTGGGTCCACACGTTTCGCATGATGTTCGCCGTGAAGTTCGCGGTCAAAGTGGTGGGCGCGCTAATGCCGGATAGCAACGGAAACGCGACGTAGTCCTTGATGACCTGCGGCTTGACCTTCTGCCACATCTTCTTGAACCCCCGGAGCCGCGGGTTGCCGGGCTCATCGGACTTCTTCATCTCTTCCATTGTCGCGTCGTACATCGAGATGCCGTATTCGAAGAAGAGCGCAATAAGCACGTTCGTACCGAGCTGGAACAGATGTTCTGGCTTCCATTCCTGGTCTGAGGTGACCCGCAGGCGGCCGTAGCCGACATCCTTGTCCTTACCAATGACATTGGTCCACATGTGGTGCATGTCGTTGTGGCCCTTTTTCCAGTCGTCCGCGCTGATCGCGTTGTCCCACTCCCACGTGGTTGAGTGGATTGCCGGGTCACGCATCCAGTCCCACTGCCCATGCATGATGTTGTGACCGAGTTCCATGTTCTCGAGGATCTTGGCGGTCCCCAGG